>Ga0074195_1000292_pt1 | contig 110432 bp, 118 predicted proteins | sample EPASupsiteHSE623_FD_64525 | JGI IMG/M metagenome (GOLD analysis project Ga0074195, IMG submission 64525) | Bioremediated contaminated groundwater from EPA Superfund site, New Mexico - Sample HSE6-23 | ecosystem: Environmental > Aquatic > Deep subsurface > Groundwater > Contaminated ... | reverse complement strand
GGGGTATTATTAGTATGCCCTACGGATATTCCAGTGGGATAGATTACGTGATCGTAAACGGAGAAGTCGCTGTGGAAAAAGGCAAATTAACTAGGAATGTTAGGTCAGGAAAAATTCTTAGAAAAGTATCTTAAGGGTTGCAGTATGAAAAAAAATCTGTTTTTCATTTCTATTTTGGGAATCGCCATCTCTCTCTTTTTGTTTGGCCAAGTCGAGGCAAGAACGGAAAAGACAGAGAGGCTTGGCAAGATTGTTGCCGACACCATGCCTAGTGGTGTTGCTTTAAAATGGGATGATCCGGCGGGGTTTGAAAAAGTAATTGTTGTAAGGAATACTGGCCGTCTTCCGCAAAACTCCAGTGATGGGGAGATCATTTACAGCGGAAGCGGAAAAAATTATACCGATACCGACTTAAGGTCTGGCGCCACTTATTACTATGCGATTTTTTTTATTCCCAAGAAAGTAACTTATGTCGCTAGAACGATAGAAATTATTACTAAACCGATAGAGTCTTTTCAGAAGGTGCCTGAACCGGCTAAGGCCACGGTGGTTTCCGCGAGCGCTGGCTCGCAAATGATTTTACTTTTCGGAATGTTCGATTCGTTGAAGGATTTCTGGTTTACGATTTTTCGCGCCGTTCAAGCGCTGCTTATCTTTTTGGGACTGCGCTCTAAGAAGAAGAGCGGATGGGGGCTTGTCTATGATTGGGGGACGAAAGAACCGCTGAAAAACGTGACGTTGAGCCTTATTAGCGAGAGAAAAGAGCATGTTGCTTCCGTGGTAACCGATGAATCTGGTCGTTTCGGGTTTCTAGTGGAGGAGGGCAACTATTTTCTCGAAGTCGGAAAATTTAAAGACTATGAATTCAGGCCGGCGGCTTATAACGAAACGGATATCTTTGGGAAAGTGTATCGAGGGGAAATATTGTCTATCAAAAACGAAGAGTTGCTGGTTCTTAACGTGCCGTTGTTTATGACGGTGTCGAGAACGGAAAGAGCCAAAGGCAGTTGGCTGAAAAAACTGGATTTTACCAAGATTAAATCCAGTAAAATTATTAATTTTATTGTGGAGTTTTCTTTTTGGATCGGGTTTGCTTTTATTTTGCTATCGCTTGTCGGCGACTACACTTGGTGGAAACTGGCAATCGTAATTTTTTACGTAGCGGTTTTCTTAGTGCGCTTCTATTTGATGCGAGTTATTAAACAATGGGGTTTGGTTCTCTCCGGCCAAGACAAGAAGCCGGTGCCTTTCGCGGTGGTAAGAGCTTTCCATCCTACCGGTGGGAACAAAGAACAAGTGGCTGTTTCAGTTTCTAATTCCAAAGGCGGGTTCTATCTTTTGGTACCGCCGGACACTTATGATGTTTCCATTAAGGGTAGGACATTGGAGGGGGTAAATTTTGACAACGAAACAAAAATCGCGGCTAAAAAAGGAGTTATCAACGGGGTTTATTATATATAAATTACTATTTCTCTACTCAAATGAAAAAGCGGTGTGGTTATTGCCTCACCGCTTGGGTTTGTAATGGTAGTTTGACTTTTAGCTAGTAGATGCCGTCCATGATTGTTTGATTCCAATCTGCCAACTCGGTTGCTAGCTGTTTGACTTTCCCTTTCAGCGAATCGGTGAAAGAAAACCTTTCGGCTTCTCCCCTGGTCATTCCCTGTTCCCGAGGGAATTCCTCGTCTATCGCTGCAATCTTGTCACTGAATTCCTCTGCATATCTGGATTTCAAGCCAGAATATCTTTCCATGAGATTTTTCCATCTGGCAATGAACATTCCCAGATCCTCTACTGTTTTCAATGTTGTGGCCATTCACGCCTCCTTTCTTGGGTCTGGAACAACATAATGTGCTTATTTGTCCAGGTAATATCGCCTAAAATTACAAAAAACACAAGGAATTTTGGTGAAAAAATGAAAAAGGGTCAGCTTCAAAAGCTAACCCCGTGGTTGTATGTTCTTCCATCGATTACTTGAATTCCTCCATCAACTGTATCAGGTCGCCAATAGCGGAATCAAAAGAGTTTTGCCGTGCGGTCAACTCCTTCATATCCTTGCGGAATTCCCTTCCCAACTCCAAAAGCGCTTTTTTCATCTCTGAAACTGTTTTGTCGTAAGTTTCTTTCTTCTCTGCGATTATCCGGCCACACTCTACGGATTTTTCCCGAAGCATTTCGATGGTTTCCAGCAGTCTCTTTGATTGTTCCGACTCTGTCTGTTCTGGCTCAGCTGGTTTTCCAGCCACCTCTTCTACTCCGATTCCGCTGTCCGTGACAGGATTATTAGCAGGGGCAGTTATTGGTTCTGGCGATACTTCGGCAGATTCTTCTTCTGTCATCTCAGCAATGCTTGCCTCTTCGGCTTCCACCTCCCCTTTATCGGTCACTGTTTTCTCCTCTATTGTTTTCTTGGGGGGTGCGAGTTGAGTCAACTTTTCGGGATGTAATTCTACAATAAGACTGCCGTCTCTACACAACGTGGTCGAAATAACTCCCGTAGAATCAAGCTGACATATCGCTTTCTGAAAAGCTCTGCAATTTTCGATTCCTTGTTCTTTCAGCTCCGCGAAAGCCCGTTCGTGTAGGTCATAAGATTCACAATGCAACTTTATCTCTCGTTGACCAGATTTAAGGTTGCTTTTCCGCAGGAAATACTTCCATACCATTCGGGCATGTTCACTTAATGACTCCAAAACCGTGATGGTCTCGATTGGTTCGGTTGGCTCGGCCACTGGTTCGGAAGGCTTGATTATACAGGCTTCATTCGTGTCGCCGTTTCCGCTTCCGTTTTCATCCAGCACCTTTTCGATCAGCGAGGCTGCGACCCGCCAGTTTGGATTGTCTTCGTTGGGTTTCTCTAGAATTCCCACTTTTGGATTACCCAGATAGTTCAAGTGTTGTTGCAAAGAACCCCTTCTCATCCGTTTACTACCCGACAAAATTTTTTCAATAAATTCCTGTTCTGCGAAAGGAAAGCTAGGAAGTTCTGTCATGGCAACAACCAACTTCAGCATCGTTTTCCGGCCGGTTATTACGTAAGGCAGATCTATCGGTAAACGAAAATCTGGCGCGCTTACCCTCTCTCGGAATAACTCCACATCAACGTTCTCCATAACTCATACCTCCTTATTCTGAGTTTATTTTTTAAGTGCTCGTTCCCGAGCTTTGTTGTCGAGAATTCCCAGTAAACTACCAAATTAATACCTCCAAGTCAAAATAAATTTTTCGGATTAGAGAAAGTTGGGTTTAAAATATAAATAATTTTAAAGCTCTTTCAATCAGCAAGTTTTCGCGCAAAGCGCAAGGAGGATATCATGGAAAAGAGTTATGAAGAGTGTATGAAGGTTTATGAAGAAGCTATCAAGCGGGCGCTAAAGGAAGAAGTAGTCGAGTGTGGTTATCAAGGAGATATCAATGGTCTTGATAACACACTCGTTATGATCGTAGATGGAGAGTCCCGAGAGTTTCTCGCTCTTCTCCCTGGCAATGTAAAATTGGAAGATTTAGAAAAACAACTGCTTTCCTGATTTAGCGACCTCGAACTGAGCTCTGATTTTGTTCCGCCCCAACCAAAAAGAACCGCGCCTCGTCCGGTTCTTTTTTCTATTGTTTATAAAATTCTTGACTAAATTTTTTTGAAAAATTATATTTTACGTAGGTTCTTGAGAAATCAAACGAGATTCTCCCCGGTGTTCTTCCAGCCTAATGGAGGATGGTCTGGTTTTCCGGTAAGTGAAAAGTCGGGTGGCCGTCGCTGACTGAGTAGCGAGATTCTAGCTGAATTAGGACAAGATTAGCTAGAGTGGGGATAAGGAACAAACCGAACTGATGTTAAAGCTTGCACGCGTTGCCAGTGTCGGGGTTGAGATGGGCATGCCTTTCAACCAGTGCAATGGTTGAGGAAAAAGAGCTTCTCGCAAGGGAACCATTTCTTGGGCATGTGGTCCAGATTTCAGGGTGCTTTCAAGCATCCGTCCTAAACAAGAACCTAACCCAAACTAAAGACTGTGGCCCTCGCGCAGTCTTTTTTCTATTATTTGAAACAAACAACTTTCCCACCCCGGCGCCATGCACCGTATGGTACATGGCCGCGCAGAATTCGGGAGTGAATTTTTTAATTCCGAAATGGGAAGATGGCAGTTTTGAGATGTTTTTCAAGGAAATTTAGGTGGGCGCAGCCGGTGATTATCAATACGGTGCCATTTGGAACCATTAGTTTTATTATATTTTTTAACATTTCCTCTTCGCGCTGTTTTTCTTTTCCGGGATCAATAATTCCCTTTTCTGCAGCTTCCAGTATTTTATCGTTTTCTTTTCTATTAAAATCTTTCCAAGATTTATTTTTGATAAGTTTTTTTTGTTCCTGAACCAATCGCTGGTTATCGGCTTCCGTAAGACCATCTTTAAAAACACTAATCTCCGAATCAAAACCAGCTACCTCTACACCATTGATCACTGCCCATTTGTAAGCGAAGATCATTTCTGGCGGATAAGAACCCAAATTATTTTTTTCAATATCTTTCTGCTGAACTTCCACCCAAATCTGATCCGGTTTGTAGGATTCAATAACTTCCTCCAGTTCCTTTTCTGGAGTCAGCTCCGCATGCAAAGTTCCGATTACTATAATTTTTCTCATAATAAATTTATCATACTACCCAAAGTTGAAACCGCGGATACGATTTTTAAATGCTCAGAAACGTTTTTATCTTTTTAAGATTCTCAAGTCTACCAGATTTTCTTTTAATGTCGCTTTCCCAGATTTCCAAAATTTTCCAACCAGCTTTTTTTAGATCAGACCTTTGTCTCTTATCTCTTTTCATATTGGTTTTTATTTTTACTACCCAGTAATCATTGGGCGCGCGTCCTTTTGCAATCCTTTCAAAGCTTCTCCCGTGCCAAAAATCACCGTCAATAAAAACTGCCTTCTTTTTTCTCGGTAATGCTAAATCTGGAGATCCCAGAGCCCTCCTGTAGTGTTTTTGGAAGTAGACTTTTTCTTTTCTCAAAAACGAAAAAACAATCCGCTCCGCTTCAGTGTTTTTGGAGCGAATTCGTGACATAACTTCGCTTCTCTTTTCTTTGCTGAATATGTCCATAATTTGGCTGTGCAAAATAATCTTTTAGATACTCCATTATCTTGACTGCTAAGTGCCTCGCTAATTCGACTGGTACAGCGTTACCAACCATTTTATAGCCGTCAGAGACATTGGTGTACTTAAATATAAAATCATCCGGAAATGTTTGTATTCTAGCACATTCTCTCACAGAAAGCCTTCGGTATAGTTTCTCTTTGCCAGGAACAAATATTCTTTTATTCTGATCAATGAATTTCATTTTCGGAGCTCTGGGATGTATAGGGGCATGTCTGCCTCCTGCTTGAATGGTAAATGAAGGTTCATCCCAACCTCTAACCCTGTTTCTCGACATGTAAATAGTGGAAAATCCCCCGTTCATATATTCGTGGTTCATAGCCCATAGATCCTCGGGATTATTTGCTTTATTGTAAGGTCTTGCTGGTTTTGCACGTCTTAAATCCCAAATGGCGTCTTTCAATGTTGGCTTTTTTGCTAACTTGTCTGGGAATTCAAAAACTCTTCCAATTTTTTTATGCAAGCCGACTATTATAACCCTCTTTCTGTCTTGGGGGACCCCATAATCATTAGCGTTTAATAAAGTATGATTTACATTATAATTCAAACTCTTGAATTTTTTCAGTATATATTCAAATGCATCTAGGTGTCTTGGCAGTAGCATTCCCGATACATTCTCCGCAAGGAAAAACAGAGGCTCTTTATCTTTTAAGATTCTGATATATTCGAAAAATAATTGCCCTCTCTTGTCTTTTATCCCCCTACCCGCGCCAGCTTCGCTCCAGCTTTGGCAAGGAGGTCCTCCGATTATTCCAATTGCTTCGCTTGTAATTTCAGAAGAAGGCACATCTATTATACTTCTTTTGTCTAGTTTTGCTTCAGGAAAATTGTGCTCAAATGTTTCCCATATTGAACCGTCGAACTCATTTGCCCAAACAACCTCAAATCCAGCTTTTTCAAAACCCAGATCTAACCCGCCACATCCCGTAAATAATGATACCAATTTCATAATTATCCGTGAATAATATTTAATGTGTTCTTAAATAATTTCTTCGGTGTTTTCAATAAGTTAATATCAAACTTCAATGAAGGTTCGACCCGAGAACTAGCATTGTGAATACGAAAAGAAAGTGTCCAATCGTTATTCATAGTGACTATTGCTGTTGTGTCACTATCTGATTTGAAAGCAATGTCGATAATTTCTGTCGGTAAAGGCACTTTAGGAGTTTTATATTTTGGAAGAATATTTTCAAACGGTAAATTCAATGTCCCATTCAGATTATATGCATGTATTTCTATACTATTTTTGCTTTTAATGACTTTATAAAAATCCTTATTTCCGACAAGGTATGAAACAAGATTAGACGCGACTTTTATTGAATCACTTTTGTAAAGATTTATTAGTTCTTTTATGAAAGCTTTCAAAATCGGAACATAAATTGTTGAATGATAATTGCCGAGATCACTCCATTTTTTCTTTGCATTGCTCTCTTTTCGAATTTTTTCAAGATTTTTGAAAATAGGGGTTATGGTATCAAAATATTTTTTTGATGATTTTATCCCAAGCCATTTTTCACCAAAATCAATGCTTGAAGATAGTCGGGAATGTTTTACTGCTTTATGGTTATTTTTTGCTGAAACACCAATTTCCCATTTTTGCAACAAGCGAATTGCCAAAACATCTCTTACATCTCCCGATTTCCCATGATAGTCCGATAGAATTACGAGCTGCAGAATATCATTCTTGCCGATGTCGTTTGAGAGTCGCGGCTCTATATCCATCAGAAAATTTACTGCAAAACTCGCACTTAGTAAATAGTCGCTTTTTTCAGTTTCACTTACATTCTCAAAACAACCCTCCGCAATTTTAAAAGAAGAGTTTTTAATAACCTCAAGATTTGTCTTATCCTTTAGTTTTTCTACAAATTGAATAAGAAGTGCGTATTCAAAGGATTTTCCAGTTGTCATTTGCATTGATGCTGTTGTTGTCATAGTTGATTTTGTTATACTTTCGATTGTTATAGCCAACCCTTTTTATCTTAAGGGTTGTCTGAACATTCAATTTTGTGATAATAATAAAAATTACTAGAATAAATTTTCCAGTAATTATATCAGATAATAATTAAAAAGTTATAAAAAAATAATTAACTGAACCTCAACTTTCTCCTGAATTTCGCTTTGGTCAATAGAAACGGGGTCCGGGTTCTGCTTCGTTTGCTATTTAATCTCCCCTATCTCCTCCACCTTAACATCAGGAACACATCTTCCAAAAACCGTATTTTGGTAGGCGCAGGTGATGCCGGTCCATTTTCCCTTCACCCTGACTTTCCCTTCCAAACCAGCGTTTGAATCATTACCTGTATAGGCATAAAAGAAAGGAAAATCCTTATCTTCAGGAACTCTTTTAAGCCCATAATCTATCCCACCCATTAAATTCGCAATAATTCTCCCTTCCCAATCCACTTCGATAGGCTTATTAAAAGAAACTTCTTTATCATCTTTCCCGACAAATTCTGTTCTCTTAGCTAATTCATCTTCGAAAGCTTTTCTTTGAGATTCTAATTCCGCTTTAATTTGTTCCTCGGATTTTTGTTTATAGAAATAAGACGAAGCTATAAAAGCTGTAATACAGATCGCGGTAGTCCAAAGTACTGCGATTAGAATTTTTGTTTTCTCCCCCTTTTTCCAAGAAAACCCTCCGCGAGTAGGTTTTTCCATTTTTATTTCAGAGAAATCTTAAAAGATACTTGCTTAACCCTAGATTCCTGCCGAAATTAGGAAAAGTCAAGGCGCTTTTGCTCTTTAAAAAACCAAAAATCCGTCTTTTGAACGGATTTTGGGGAAGCCCAACAAACGCGGTACACTAGCTGTCAATTACTAATAAATTAATATAAATAAAAAAATAGTCAAATATTCAAAAGTAAATCGCCCACCCCGTGGAGGTAGGGGGAGTTGCACCCCCGGGTTCCTAATTGACAGTTAGTGTACCCGCGCTCGCTACCCCCACGGTATTTCCAGTATACAGAACAAAGATTAAAAACTGATTAAAAAATTATTAAACGAAGCTCAGATTCCTGCCGAATTTCGCTTTGGTCAACCTCGTCGCTCGCGTAGCGACGGGTTCAATAGAAAAAGGCAGACCTCGTTCGAGATCTGCCTGTCTGTTGGTGGCGGTTAAGCCGGTTAAGCCCGTGGCGACGGGTTTTTTAAATCAGGAAATCGATTTCCAATAGTGCGGTAAACCTCACGGAATTTCCCTTCTTTGATAAGGGAAACAAGGTATTCCTGCAAATCCTCGGAATACGCCGGTGGTGTTTCTTGCCCGGGCAATCTCTTTTCCGAGGACGCCTTGGGTGAAAATCTCACCCCATCTGTGAATGAGGAAGTTCCCCATCTTCCATCGCGCTTAATCAAGTCAACTTCTGCCATTTTTAATTACCTCCATCTGGTTGGGTCCCTACTTTTGTAGAGACGATTGATTTGAAGCATTTATTTTTTATCAACAAACTTTCCAAAAGTCAATTCCAGCTTGACTTTTAGGTTATTATATGCTAGAAAATAAACACGGTGAGGATCCAGCTGCGATAGTAGAAAACCCCACAAGAAGCCATCTGGTTCGGGGCTAAAAATGCTCCGGTGTTGATTTGAAGCAAAAAAGAGAAGACTAATGAAGAATATAAAAAATAGGGGACCGATGCAGCAATCCTCACCCCTATTACCTCCATACCAAGGAGGTTTTTTTATTTGTTTTCAAAAAATAGTCAAATTAAAATTCACTGGTTAAAATAAACCTAATTATCGTTTAGCAAAAAGCCGATAAAATAAAATAATGAAAAACAAAAAGTATTTTTGGCTGGAGGTTGCCATCGTCTTTTTGATATTGGCGTTGGGGGCGTACGTGCGTTTCACGGGCCTTACTTGTCTGCCGGGAGGCCTTTATCCTGACGAGGCGATGAACACGTCGGACGGTTTGACGGCCGCAGAAGCGGGAGAATGGAAAATATTTTACGAAAATAATAATGGTCGGGAAGGCCTTTATATAAGCTTATTGGGCTACCTGTTGCATTGGTTCGGCCCGAATCTTTGGATCGTCCGTTTCTTGCCCGCGCTCATCGGGGCGCTGACTTTGCCCGCCGTTTTTTGGCTTGGCAGGAGAGTGTCCGGTCAGTTCGGCGGGATTATGGCACTTGGTTTGATCGCGTTCAGTTACTGGCATTTGAATTTTTCCCGCATCGGTTTCCGGGCGCTTCTCATGGTGTTCATGCTCGCTTGGGCCTTCGCTTTTTTAACGGAAGGTTTCTGGCGCATGGTTCACGCCAAAACAATCCGGCGCGTACCCGACTGGGTATTTTTTGCCGTAGCCGGTTTATTTTTCGGTTTGTCTCTTCACACTTACATTGCCGTTCGTATCGCTCCGGCAGCGGTGGCCGCGTTTTTTGTCATGATGCTTTTACTGTTTACCGCTTTTTGGAAAGATATTCTCAAAGCCGCCTTAGTTACTGTGTTGTTTACGGCGCTGACGGCCGCGCCGATTGTTTACGACTTTGTTCTTAATCCCATGCACTTCACCGGCCGAACCAGTAATGTTTCAGTGCTCAATTCTCCCAATTTGGCGCAAGATTTAGGCAAAAGCATTTTCTTAACTTTGGCGTCGTTCGTGGCTTACGGTGACCAGAACTGGCGGCATAATTATCCGTGGTTGCCCATTGTTTTGCCGGTTTGGGGTATAATCCTGTTTATCGGAGTCGGTTGGGGAATTGCCCGGTTCGGTAAGGAAATAAGTAAAAAACTGGTCGGGAAAGGAACAAAAGATCAAAAAAGAAATTGGGAATTGGCGGCTTGGATATTCCTGATTGCCTGGTGGGGTTTGTTGCTTCTTCCTTCTATTATGACTAATGAGGGGCTTCCCCACGCTCTTCGCAGTATCGGGGCGATTCCGCCGACTTTTCTTTTGGTGGGTTTGATTATCAATAAATGGGCGAAAAACTTTAAATTAAAAGCGATTTTTTCTGGATTGATGATTTTGAGCGCGGTTATCAGCGTTTACGCTTATTTTTTCCTTTGGGGCAGAAGTCCGCAAGCCTACGGCGCTTTCGACTATCGAACGTCCGGAATCGGAACCTATATCCGAGACACGATTCCCCAGGAACCGCAAACTAATTTTTATTTCGTGACTAATCAGGATTCTTTCCGTACCGACGCTGATCTTCCGGTAATGGTAGAGCCAGTCCGCTTTTACACCTGGCAGTACCGCGATCGGTTGAATTTCGTGCTGCCGGAAAATTTTGAGGCCGACAAAATCAAACTGCCCGCCAAGATATTCTTTATTCAAGATAATACAGATATAATCAAGGCGATTGAGGCAAAATATCCTAACGCCCAAGCAAAACAAGTGAAAGTCGGAGGCGGGACCCTGTACCGTACGGTACAGGGCGGAGCTGACAATCGCAATTCCAATCCGATCGTTTTTGCTCCGGCAGGAGAAGAATGCTTTCTCAATCCCCCGATCAATATGGATACTTATTTTTCGTTCTGGGATATCAGGTAGGTTGTAAAATTTTAGATAGGGGCGATTCCGGAAGATAAAATTTGGTTGAATATTAGAGATGTAGTATAATTTTTAAATCATGAACTACAGTTAATGAAAAAGAAAAAAATATCAAAACTATTTTTTGCTATCTATACATTTTTGCTTTCGCTTACTTTAGTTTTAAGCACGAATGCGATTTTCTATAATCCGCTTAATGCCGCGGTGGATTTTGATAAGGAAGAAAGGGCGTTTATTGATGAGATAAATGATTATCGCAACAGTAAAGGCAAAAAAGACCTTAAAATTTCTACCAAATTGAGCAAAGCCGCGTTGGCGATGGCGGAAGACATGGCGGATCATCCTGACGTTATCAACCACGAACATTTGGATTCCGCAGGCCGTACGCCGGCCCAAAGAGCGGCTATTTACGGTTATACTGACGGAGTAGGGGAAAACCTAGCGGCCGGCTACGAAACTAACGATAAAGTTTTCAAGGCTTGGAAAGGTTCCGCGGAGCACGATACGAATATGTTAGACAACGATTATAAGGTAATGGGAGTGGCTTTGGTAACCACCAGCGATGATTATAAATGGTACTGGGTAAACGTGTTCGGCGATACCGAGCATGACAGCGACTTAGTCGACAAATCTGATTACTTGCCGATGATAAAAGTGCGGGTCACGGTAGTGGACTCCAATGGCAAAGCCATTAAAAAGGCTAAAATAACGGTACTTAATAAAAATAAGCACAAGATTACTGGTGGCAAGGCGAATACTAAAGGAAAGAAAAGTTTCAATATTGCGCCCCGTGACGAAATTTATATACGGGGGGCGGCGACCGGATACGATAATTATACTAAAAGAGTAAAACCGGGAGACAAAGATGATCTGTCCGTTAAAGTATGGCTGGAGAAAAATTAACAATTCATAGGACTTACTTATTTGGCGCATTTCTGCGTCACAAGCTGCGGTGCTCGACGCCGTACCCGCTCAGTACGGCTTACTCCCTGCCTACCGGCAGGCAGGCGCTCCCCGCTTGTTCCTTGAACTGCACTCAAATATGTAAGTCCTTAAAATTTTTACGTATAATTACCCATTACGTATTTTTTTTGTTATAATAACCGCGCAAACTAAACTAAATTATGGCTAGCAAAAATTATTCTGAATTTGAAAAATCAAACTGGCGGAAGAATTTCCTCTTTTATTTAGTGATTCTCGGTCTGATTATCAGTTTCGGGGCCGGAGTGGTAGTGGGGGAAGACCGGATTAGAAAAAGCTATTTATCTGATTCGGGAGCCAAGGAACTTAAAGGAAACGTAAACACCGATATCGTCTTTGAAGCGTGGAAAAAGCTGAGCGATAAATACGTGGGCACTTTGCCGGATAATCAAGCAATGGTTTATGGCATGGCGAAAGGTATAACAGACCAAGTAGGAGATCCTTATACGGTTTTTTTCGAGCCGGAAAAAGCCAAACAATTTAAAGAAGATTTAAAAGGAAGCTTTGAAGGAATCGGGGCGGAAATCGGTATGAAAGACAACATCTTGACGATTATTGCTCCAATTAAAGATACTCCCGCCGATAAAGCCGGGCTTAAGCCGGGAGATAAAATTCTAAAAATCGACGACAAGGAGACTGCGGGGTTGCAAGTGGATGAGGCCGTTTCTCTTATTCGAGGCAAGGGCGGAACCAAAGTCAAACTGCTGATTATGTCAGAAGAAGATTCAGCGCCTCGCGAAGTGGAGATTACTCGTGATACAATCAATGTGAAAAGTGTTGATTGGGAGATGAAAGATGGCAATATTGCCTATATCCGGTTGGCAAGTTTTTCAGAGGATACCGTTAAGGAGCTTACCGAAACAGCTAGAAAAATCCGAGAAGCAGATGTTAAAGGAATCGTCTTGGATTTGCGCGGCAACCCCGGCGGTTATCTGGAAGTGGCGGTTGATGTGGCAGGATTTTTTCTTCCCAAGAATTCTTTGGTGGTGAGAGAAGATTTTGGAGGCAAACAGCCGGCGAACGAGTATCGTACCCAATACAATCCAGTGTTGGATAAATATTCTTTAGTGGTGCTTACCGACAAAGGCAGTGCTTCCGCTTCCGAAATTTTAGCTGGAGCATTAAGAGAGGATAAAGGAATCAAATTGGTGGGAGAAAAAACTTACGGCAAAGGATCAGTACAAGAATTTATTGCTTTGAGCGACGGCTCGACTGTGAAAGTTACCGTAGCTGAGTGGCTTACGCCGGAGGGAAGAAATATTAACAAAGAAGGAATCAGCCCGGATATTGAAGTAAAAGTCAGCGCGGAGGAGATTAAAGATAAGAAAGATCCGCAATTAGATAAGGCGTTGGAAATGGTTAAAGTACAATAGTTTTAAAATATAGGCTTCGCGAGTCCCAAAGTTCCTTTTTTCTGGCGAAGACGACGAAAAAAGAAATCTTTGGGACTCGCTGCCTAATAAAATAAATACCTAGTTAAGAATATGATTCATTTTAAAGACGTTAGTAAAATTTATTCCGGCGATGTAGCGGCCTTGAGGAATATCAATTTGGATATTGCGGGAGGCGAATTTGTTTCGATTGTGGGACAGAGCGGAACTGGCAAGTCTACTCTGCTGAAGATGCTTATTTTGGAAGAATTTCCTACTGCCGGGCAGATAATTTTTCACAATCGGGATTTGATGTCCCTTAAGAAAAAAGAAATTCCTTTTCACCGCCGTCGCATCGGAGTAGTGTTTCAAGATTTCAAACTGCTCAATAAACTTACGATTTTTGAGAATATTTCCTTTGCTTTGGAGGTGGCGGGCAAACCGACGCGGGAAATACGGCAGAATGTGAGCCAAATTCTGGAGATAGTGGGACTGCGGGAGAAATCCAGCAAATATCCCAACCAGCTTTCTGGCGGAGAACAGCAAAGAGTGGCGATTGCGAGAGCGTTGGTACACCATCCCGAAGTATTGGTTGCGGATGAGCCGACTGGAAACTTGGATATGATCAATACTTGGGAGATAATTGAGTTGTTGTTGCGGATTAATAAGTTGGGAACCACGGTGCTTCTGGCCACTCACAACAAAGAAACGGTGGACCGGATCAACCGACGGGTCGTTGCATTGGATAAAGGCGTGATTATTCGGGATCAGGAAGAAGGGAAATATATGATATAGTCTCGTAAAAATATAAATTAAAAATCTTAAGTTCCAAATAATTATAAATATTAAGCATTAATAAATTAATTTAATACTTTAAATTAAGATTTAGTGCTATTTGGATCTTAGAATTTTCAATTTAGTACTTAATTTAAGTTTATGGAGTGGTTAACTTTTTGGCGGGGAATTAAGTCGGGGACAAAAAATTTCTTTCGTAACGGCTGGTTAAGCGTTGCTACAATCAGTATTATTGTGCTGACGCTTTTTATTATCAATACGGTTTTTATTATCACTGTTGTCGCCGACAAAACCTTGGAAGACATCCAACAAAAAATAGATGTCAGTATTTATTTTAAGAGCGACGCGGAAGAAAGATCAGCTAAAATGCTCACTGACATGGTGAAAAATTTTCCCGAAGTCAACGACGCAAGGTATATTTCCAAGGATGAAGCCCTGCAGGTTTTTAAAGAAAAACATAGTCAAGACGAAATCATCCTTCAGTCTCTTGAGGAATTGGGTAATCCCCTTCAGCCTTCTATGAGCGTCAAAATGAATAAGCCAAATGCTTATCAGGGAATTCTAGATAAAATTAGGGCGAGTGAATATAACAATTTAATCAGCGACGTCGACTATTATTCCGAGAAGAAGCCAATTATTGAAAAACTGAATAACATCATTCAGACAATCAGAAGAGTGGGTATAATGGTGATTGGTGTTTTTTCTGTTATCGCGGTATTGGTTACTTTCAATTCAATCCGATTAACTATGTACAGCTACCGCCGAGAAGTGGAAATAATGAAGTTAGTGGGCGCTAATCCTTGGTTCATCCGGCTTCCTTTCATCGTGGAGGGAATGATGTACGGATTTTTTGCCGCTTGGGTTTCGACATTGTTATTCTATCCATTTGTTTATTTCTCCTCCGCTTATATTGTTTCGGTCGTGCCTAATGTTGATGTAATCGGCTACCTGAATAATAATGCTTTAGAAATCGTGGCTGTTCAGATCACGAGCGGTGTCTTTTTGGGCGCGATCAGCAGTTTGATAGCGATCAGGAAATACCTAAAAATCTAACGAGTTAGCGAGCAACCGAGTCTCCTAGTTACCGAGTAAAAAATGAAAATATTGTTAGTTTGTTTGCTACTCGTCAACTCGAATACTCGCTAACTCGTTAACTATTTTATCTTATGAAAGCTTTGATTACTGCCGGAGGCCAGGGAACGCGTCTTCGGCCTATCACTTATACGATTAATAAGCATTTGTTCCCTATCGCGAACAAGCCGATGATTTTTCACGCTTTGGAGAAGGTTAGAGACGCGGGAATCAAAGATATTGCGATTAATATCAATGAGGGCGACAAGGAATTGCCGGCGGCTTTGGGAGATGGGAAAAAATTGGGGGTGAAAATTACCTATATTGAACAAAAAGGGGGTCCTCTGGGACTGGCTCATATCGTGGCCAACGCCAAGAAATGGATCGGCAATGACGATCTGCTTTTTTATCTCGGGGACAATATTGTCGCATCGGATTTGTCCGGAATGATTGATAAATTTTATAAAGAGAAGCTGGACTGTCTCTTGGCGCTTTCTAAAGTAAGAGATCCGGAGAGATTTGGAGTTCCGGCGATCAATAAAGGCAGAATTACTCGGGTGGACGAAAAACCCCAAAAACCGAAGAGCGATTATGCCGTTACCGGAATATATATTTATCGCCCGATTATTTTAGAGGCGGTTTCCAAAATTAAACCCAGCCCTCGTGGCGAGTATGAAATATCCGATGCCCACACCTATTTGATTAACAAAGGAGCTAAAGTGGGGTATTCTGAAATAACCGGCTGGTGGAAAGACACGGGAAAACCGGAAGATCTTTTGGAAGGCAACAGCTTGATTCTCGGATCGCTTAGAGGCCTTGACGTTCCTTTTAAAAAGCTGGAAAGCGGCTGGCAATTAGAAGGAGCGATTAAAATTGGCAAAGGGACAAAACTTAAGGGCAGGGTGGTCATCCGGGGTCCGGTTGTGATCGGAGAAAATTGTTTGATTGAAGATGCTTGTATTGATCCGTACACCTCGATTGGCGACAACGTTGTTGTAAAAGATACGGAGGTGTCCCATTCGATTGTTTGTGACGGAACCCAAATTTTAAATTGCAAGGTGCGGATCGTGGACAGCTTAATGGGGAGAAATTCTGTCATTAAGGCGGAAGATTGTACCCTCCCTAGCGGGCACAAGCTAGTGATTGGCGATAACGCACAGGTCGAGTTGTAATATCCTGCAACGTGTAACTTGTAACTTATAACCCAAGAAAGATTTTAAGATTAATTCTACACTTCTTCTTGTGTTTCAAGTTTCGAGTTACAAGTTATAAGTCCAATGAACAACTATTTTTACGTAGATATTGATGAGGAAATTACCAGTGTAATAGGCAGGATCCGGAAAGGAAATTCGGAAGAACTTTTTTTGGTGGTACCGAAACGCGCTCTAATCGCGCAAAGTTTGGTAAATTTAAAACTTCTCTCTAAAGAGGCAAATAAATTAAAAAAGAATTTAATATTTGTCTCTCCTGACGCACTTACAAGAAAAATTGCCGAAAAAGCCGGTCTTTCGGTTAAAAAATATGTAGCCAAACCGAAAGATGATCAGGCTGAAAAAACCAAATCTGACAAGCATGGATTTCCCTTGCCTCAAAGGAAACAGCCCATGCAACCGTGGGAAGAGGCGGCCGCCAAAGAAGAATTAAAAAGCGCCATCAAAAAAAATGAATCGGAAAAAAGCTCTCCGGTATCTCAAACTCGCGAAATCGGTGCCGGCATGGGTGTCGCGGGTCTTGCAACGGGTGCTTCCAGTGGTGCCGGACGAATCCAAAAACCTCCAGTTAAACTAAAGGCGGGAGTATTCACCGCGCCTGGGAAAATTGCCAAAAAAATGGAAAACACCCAGTCCCATAACGGGCAGCGTGAGGCTCCAGCTAAACCCCAAGTGGTGGATCTGAAAAAAATGACGGCTGATGCGCGGTTGAAATCAGAGGCAAACTCTCATCAAAGGATGGCGCCCAAAAAAATAAAATCGGTTTTCTTGAAAGAAGAAAAAGCAGACAGTAATTTAATGGAAGAGCCGGAACTTAAAGAATTGTTAAAACTTCCTGACTCTGCCCCGTCCTCATCCGAGCCAAGAGGAAAGCACGGCCAAGATTCCGAGGATGAGTCTGAGCATAAAAAAACAGCAATAGCTGACAATGAGAATAACCGACCGGTTATCAGGCCAGGCAAAAAAGCTCATTTAGCGAAAATCAACCCGTTCAAAGTTAGAAAAATAATCAAAGAAGCGCATAATTTACCCCCGGTAGCAGCTAAAGAAAATTTGCTACCCCCGGCAGAAGAAGCAAGTGTTATTGCCTTGACTTCTTCGATTGAACCCCCCTTGCCGATAGACAGGGAGGATAGGGCGAATATTGCCCCGTTGCCCAATGTGCAGGAAAACACTGTCTCTGCAACTCCTGTTCAAAACGCTCTTCCTAAAGATTTTGAGCGGGAAACCGCTAACCTGACTATTAAAGAAAAAGAACGTTTGCGTGACCTATGGATGGAGCAAAAAAAAGTTGTCAGAGGGAAATCATTTCAGGAAAGCACCAGCTTAGATCTTAAATCTTCCGATGAGATGGAAGCCCGAAAAGAGGAGGTGGTTGCGCAGGAAACCGGATTATTTCAAACCACTCACCGACGAGTGGTTGGTCCGGGCAAAGTTATTGATTTGCGCGTAGCCGCTTCTCCCCTAGCCAGTCTTCCTAATAAATTAGAAGACAGAAAACAACGGAGGAAAGGAAAGGAAATAATCTTGCCGCTAATGAACGTGAAGTTGTTCTTGTCTTTTGTTATCGGTATTCTAGTTGTTCTACTAGTCATAGTTGGGATTATATTGCCCGAAGCAACTGTGGTGATCAAGCCGAAAAAAATTTCGGATAATTTCAATTTTAAAACTTGGGTGAGCGGGGAAATTTCCCAAGTAGATTTGGAACAGCGGACCATACCAGGCAAAGCGGTTCGTTTCAAGGTAAGCGAAGAGAAATTGTTCACGACCACTGCCCAAAAAGAAATAAAAGAAAATTCTGTAGGTCAAGTAACGGTTTCTAATCAATCAGGGCAATCGCTTTCCTTAAAACAAAACGCGTTGCTTACTGATAGTTCCGGAAATAAATTTTATACTACTGCCCCCATAACTATTTCAGCGGCCAAACAAGACAATACCAACGCCAATAGCAATGATAATGCTTCATCCAGTACCGCCAGCAGTGCGACTGTCGACGTAAAATCAGAAGGCTCGGGCAAGGATTATAATCTTAAGGAAGGCGCGGTTTTGAATATTCCAGGGCTTAAAGACGGAGATTACTCCGGATTGGTAACCGTCGAGGTGAAGAAAGAAATCAAGGGAGGCGAAAGCAGAATAGTGAAAACTGTATCTCAGGAAGACCTCGATAAAGCTAAAGATGAGCTGGTGAATAAGGCTAAGGAAGGCAGTTTGGAAGGGATTAAGAATAATTTAGACGCAGAATCCGCGAAAGAAGTCAAGCCGGAAGATTTAGTGATTGAAGACGTATCCTTTTCCGCCGATAAAACCGTTGGGCAGGAAGCCGATTCGTTTAACGCTTCGGTTTCCGCGACTTTTTTCACTGTCTCTTTCGACCAAAAAGATTTGCAGGATTTAGCGAAGAATATTGTCGAGAGCGACAGAGAAGATAAGAATGGTTCTATCAAGGTTAACAGCTATCAAATAGGCGATTCAAATCCTTTGGAAAATAAAATTGAAGTAAGCGCCAATCTCGATTATCAGATAATCAACCAAATAAACGGAGGAGAAGTAAAGAAAGATTTGGTGGCTAAAAAGCGCCAGGAAGCAGAAGATTATTTGAGAGGCAGAAGCGACATAGAACAATATTCGTTAAATATCTGGCCTAGATTTCTGGGGCACGTGCCGATTTTGGAGAGAAGAGTAAAAGTAGAGATACAGTAGTAAGGCGGTGAAAATAATAATTAGTGATATTTATTAACAATGCCATCTAGGAAAATTAAATTTTTACGTCTGCCCCACAGGGGTAGCCCCGACGTTTAAAATTTAATTTTCCTAGATGGCTTACGGCGTATTATAAAAAATTTTATTCATGAACATTATTCTTCTTCACGGGAATCATTCTTTCGCTCGGAAGCGAGTTAAAGGCGGTATAATCGCAAAACTTACCGAAAATAAAAATGTCGGTGTTTCGTCTTTTTCTGTTTCACCCGGCCTAAATCCTAATAATATTGTATTCCAGCAAATCCACCAAAGACTGACGGAAGAATCGCTCTTCGCTCAAAATGAAGTAGTGGCGGTCAATCTATTGCCCGAAAATAAAACAACCAGGGGAAAATACAATGCCGATGTAAAGTTTTTTCTTCCCCTACTGCCGAAGATATCTGCCAGTATTACTCTAATCGTGGATGTTCCCGCCGAATTACCTAAAAGCTCCGCGCTACTCACCGAAATAAAAAGATTAAAGGGAGATATTCAATTGTTTCAGTTGCCACCAGTCAAAGACAAAAGCGCGCTTTACGCGGAGGCTAAGAAATTTTTAGCGGAGGAAAAAGTCGTTATTGACGGTTACCTCGTCCAGAAACTGATTGATAATTCCAAAGGCGATTGGTGGTACGTACTCTCAGCGCTGGAGCAGGCAGTATTGTTGTCACGGAGTAAGGATGTCAGAATTTCTGCGGAAGAAATCGGGTCTCTCTGGGATTTACAGGAAGAACAAAACATTTTCCGGCTTTTCGATGCGATAGGCAATGGTGATAAGGCAATGGCTTTAAAACTTTTATACGAGAGTAATTCAAAAATAAGTCTAAGATCGGGCAAAGACGTAGAGAGCGCTCTGGGTCTGGTAAGTCTTTTGGCTAGGCAGATTAAACAGTTGATTGCGATCAAAGGCAATTTGACTTCAATAGAAGCCCAAAAGGATTGGCAGATACCAGTATTTGCTTTTTCAAAGCTCAAGCACCAGGCCAGCTATTTTTCTTTAATGCATCTCTCCGAGGCTTATGAGAGATTAACAGAGCTCCAAGAAAAAGCAAAAAGAGGGCTGTACAGCCCTCTTTCGCTTATAGAATTCTTCATTCTTTATTTAATCTCTCGTCGCAACTCTGACAGCCGTGCGATCTAGTTTTTCGATTCATTCTTATCCGTGGCAGCCAAGATCGGCTGGTAATACATGTTGACATCGCCAATCCATTTTCCTACGTTACCGTCCTTGGAACAAGCGCTTCCGCATTTCCAAATGGAGATTTTCGCAGGAGTATTTCTACCGTTGGCTACCAACTTGTCTATTCGGTTGCCTACCGTTTCGATAGCTACTTCCCTGGAAGGGAAACAACTATGTCCGGCGACAAACTTAAATCTGTGATCCTTGAAACCCCAATAGTTGAAGCAGTCGCCGTCTTTGGATTTCGGTGACACTTTTCCCCAGTTACTTTCTTTCTTGGCGATAGCCACAAGAAAAGCAGCAGTTTCTGGACGTCGCTTAGAAATGTAAGGTAACATTTTTTCAATCGGATAACCGGAAACAAATTTTTCCATGGCAGCAAGCTGTTCTTTACTTACCTCTTTTTTGTTCTTTTCGGTATCTTCCGAATTGTTAACGGGAGCCTCAACACTGACTTTTTTTACCTTAGTACTATCCGCGGCGGCAAGAACTATCTTGGGCTGGCCTTTACCGCTTTTAGCCGTTTCAATGGCTAACTCGAATGAAGGCTCCGTTTTAAGTTCTTTGTCGATTTGGTAGTATTTGGTTTTAGTGTCTGTTGGATCAAACTGTATGTCATTTTTGTTTTGGTAAATTGTGGTATTTACGACAATCGATGCGGCTACGGGAACCGCGGCAAGAAACTTCGTAATACTGCGTTTACCCATGCTAATTGTTAAAAATATTCCCTCCAGCCCCGATCTATACGGGGCTAAAAATCATTGCAGACTGGCATAATTTGCCAATCTACAATGACCCCATATTATTAACGGGAATACAAATTTGTCAAGGGAAGAGTCGCACAATAATTAGGGGCGGCTAAGGTATTTATCTTTGGTAAAATTTAAGTTAATATAACATAAAGCAGTAACCTGTAATCATAAAAACATGCCAACTACAAAAGAAAGCAAAACGGAGAAAAAAAACAATAATGAGAATAAAACAGAAATAGTGCTTAGACGTCGTAAATTTTCCAAGAGAAAGGGCTCTTCTGCCTTGCGAGTGGTGATTGTGGTTTTAATCATTGTTTTGGCTATCGGTCTGATGGGAGGATTTCAGAGGTTCAACCGTTTATTTTCAGGTTTTGATAACTCAGATACAGGTTCCCGAGTGACCCAAAATGTTGTTCAAAACGCTCCTCTGGAAGTGCCGCCTTCTGTCCAAGCCGAGGAAGATTCGGTAGTCCAGGTGGTTTCTAAGGCGTCTCCGGCGGTGGTAAGCATTATTATAACCAAAGATGTGCCCAAGATACAGAATTTCTATCTTGACCCTTTCGGCAACAACGGTGGCGCGATGCCTGGCGGCAACTCGTTTTTTGACCAATTTTTTGGCTCTCCTTCGGACGGGCGAGGCCAGCAACCAGGGGGCAATGCTCAAAACCAGGGAGGCGGAACGATAAAACAGGAGATTGGCGGGGGCACTGGTTTCGTGGTTTCCGAAGACGGCCTTATTGTTACCAACAAACACGTTGTATCCGATTCCAGCGCGGATTATACGGTTATGACTAACGATGGCCGGGAGTATGATGCCAAGGTGTTGGGTCGGGACAGGGCTAACGATGTGGCGGTAATCAAAGTGGATCCTTCCAAACCCAAAAAAGGCGACGGAACGGCTAAAATGAGCACTATTCCCCTGGGAGATTCCGGTCAGGTGAAAATCGGCCAAACGGTTATTGCGATCGGAAACGCCTTAGGAGAATTCAGCAATACAGTGTCAAAAGGAATTGTTTCCGGATTGCGCCGAAATATTGTGGCGGGAGGATTTTCTGGCTCGGAACAATTGGATCAACTAATTCAGACTGACGCGGCCATCAATGAAGGTAATTCTGGTGGACCGCTATTGAATCTGCGCGGAGAAGTGATAGGAATAAATGTGGCTATGGCTCAAGGAGCCCAAAACATCGGTTTCGCCTTACCGATTGATTTAGTCAAGAACACCGTGCAAAGCGTGGAAAAGACAGGTAAATTAAGTCAACCTTATTTGGGGGTGCGTTACCAGGTGATTAACCAGGCCATTAAGGACAATAACAATTTGCCTTTTAACTACGGCGCCTTGGTATTGCGGGGCCAAAATCCGACAGATTTGGCAGTAATGCCAGGATCCCCCGCTGATAAGGCGGGTATTCAGGAAAATGACATCATACTCGAGATAAACGGTACTAAAATCGAAGATAATAACGACCTTGCTAAAGCTATCAGTGGCTTTCAAGTGGGTTCACAGGCAGAATTAAAAGTGTGGCACAGAGGTCAGGCGAACATAGTAAAAGTAACTCTGGAAGAAGCGCCAGTAAATGCGCAATAATAATAGAAACGATAGAATAGGAAACGAGATTCGAGCAAATGGTAAGTAAAAATTGTTTACCATATTTTTGTGTTATTCTAAACATAAGCTTAATTTGCTTCCGAAACAGAAAATGACAAAAATAAAACAAAAAAAAGCCTTAACTTTTTTGGTTTCACTCTTGACGGTAGGAGTGGGATTTGTTTTTTTACATCGAAGCGTTGAGGCGGAATTAGCGCCGGGCAGCGCCCAATTGGATGAGAATTTTGCGAATAGCACGGAAAATTATGCGAAAAACCTTCCTAATCCGGGTCCTTTCATGGGCGGTAAAGAAGCTGATATGGAAGGGGTGTCCCCCTTCATTTACAGCCCTTTTACGCAGTTTAATCTAGCAGTGGACAAAAGTCAGAAACAAGCTTATCAAAAGGGTGAGATTGTAGATTTGAAAGGCACGCTAAGCTATAAATTACAAACAAAAGAAGAGTTTGGCGCCAGTATAAAAAGGGGTTGCCAAGCAGTCAACAAGGTTCAAAAAGATTGTATAACTCCGGATATCTACAACCCCCATTTTGCAGACTTAGGAGTTTTTATCCAAGTCTGGCGCAAGGATGACAGTGTTAACTCAAAAAATGGCGATTTTCTCGTGGATGAATTCTATACATTATGGGGAATGCAGCTTAAAGAAAAAGAAACGAAAGATTTTAATCTCAAATGGAGAGTGCCTGACGAAACAGTGCCGGGAGATTATTACTTTTCTTTGTTCGTAAATTCAAATCGAAGATTCAGTGTGCTAGGAGAACCTTTTCAGACTTTCACTTCGGGATTTAATTATAACTTCAACGTGTCCGGATCCGGAGAAAACGGAGTGGAATTGGATAAGGACAATATTGAAATAGGCGGCAATTCTTTTGTTTACCGCCGATCGGCTCCCGAAATAACGTCGACTGGCGGGGAGATAGCGGTGCAAATACCGGTAAAAAACCTGGATAATGTCGACCGATCAGTAAAACTTAGTTACGAATTATCCGCTTGGAGCCAGGAAAATTCGGCGGACACACTTGATTCTAATTCTGAAATTAAAGGATTGGCGGCGGGAGACGAAATAATATATAAAGTCGTTGTCAAGTCTAACAATATAAACTCGGTGCAGAATCTAAAAATTATTGCCCAAACCGATAAGAGTAAATCAATAGCTAATATCCGTTTTGCAATAAAGGGAAATAATCAAGGAATATTCCGATTTCTAGGCTTAGCCAGCCAAGAAGAAAGCAAGGATGTTATCCCGATGTTTTGTTTGCGAAATGCTCAATACGAAGGTTATTTCAGCGGAAAAGTCCGCTTGACAGTTGCTAGCCAAGGCGATAGCGCCGTTGTCTGGGAGAAAGATGGTGACATGATAGCTAACCAGGATCGCTGTTTTGTAGTGAAGGATTCCAAATTTCGATTCAAGAGAACTTCCCCGATAACTATCAAAGGGGAAATTTTTGATCGTAATGGCCGATTAACTGATAAAAAGGAGATTAGCTACCCTCTTCAAGAATCAACTAAAAATGGCATATTGGAAAATTATGGGGAACGGGTTAATGAAATTTGGGGCACAAAAAAGATCCTGGCGGGTGCTATTATTGTCTTGATTACCGCTATTCTAGGAATTATAATTTATTTTAAGAAGATTCAAACAACTAATGATGAGTAATCTAAAGAGAAGCAGCCTCAGTTATTTCTTATGCGGTTTAACTTTTTGTTTATCCAGTTCATTTTTTATCGGCGAGGCAAGAGCTTTTGCTGAAACCAAAACCGGGACAGCAACCGCATCCAGCTCTCTTACTGTGGATAAATCGCAAGGGTGCATTTTAAACGGAGTTCCGATTTCATGTGATATTTCGGCGGGATCTATTTATTCGGCTGGATACAACACCTGTTCCCTTACGTGCAATTATCACAATACTTACGCTTATGACTTTAATTATGAAATTTCCCAAGACGGTGAATGGAAACAATTACCCTCCCGCCAAGCGAATAAATGTGACCAAATTAAGCTGAAATTTAATCCAAGAGCGGAAGGGTTTGCGAGTCTAACCAGAAGCTGTCAGACGGGAGAAGCGTTTATTCCCTGCAACCCGGCCGATAAGATGGGAGCCTGGGGTTGTTTTAATGACGGATACGCTTTTCCAACCGATTTTCTCCCCTGTCAGGATCAAACCAGTTGTTTAAATCAGGCAACAGAGCACTCTCTCTCAGCCGATACTTTTGGCAAAGGCGTCCAAAAAATACCAGTGGATTTTGCGGCTCAAACAGAAAAGTCGTTAAACTCATCCAATGGTTATATGAAATGTACTGAGGGTGTTTGTACCTCCTATGCCTCTGGAGATTTTCCTCTAAGCGCTACTGTTCCCGCTAGCTCCTACCTTGGTCAGTGCCGAGGTTTTGGCGCGATTATTGATACGCCTGAAACAGCTATACCAGCGGTGATAGACAGCACTACGGTAAAAATAATCAATCTTCCTCCCTCTCCTGCGGTATCTTTTGAAGAGAATCAAGCGAGCATAAACGAAGAAGTGAATGTTACTTGCGATATTGTTGATTCTGACCAGTGTTCAGATCAAATTGCCAAAGTGAAATGGACTTGTACTGATAGTGACGGTCGATCAGACAACTGCTATTTTTGGAGAGAGGAAATAGTAAATTGGGATCGTGGTTCAGTCAAACAAAATCTAGCTTCTTCAGAACGATCCAACCCCTATCGGGCTATCGCCAAATTTAAAGCTACTCAGGGAGGCAATTACGCTGTGACTTGCGAAGCGACTGATGATGATGCGAGTAATCCTCTTAGCGGGACGGGTATAGCCGGAGTACAAGTGGTGGGAAAATGTGGGAAAGATGGAATATGTAACTCTGACTGTAATCCAGCCGATCCGGATTGTTCCAATTGCGAAGCTGACGAAGTTTGTGTCCAAGGATGCAGTTCCGCTGATCCTGATTGTGGCGAGATTGCAATTCATAACACTTACTGCGCCCTACTTGCGAAAGAAGGAGGCAGCAGCATCAATATCTGTAATGAAGCGGGAGAGGCTAAGTATGAAGCTTATTCTTCTGGAATCGACCCCGTAACCTATAAGTGGAAATGCTCTACTGAAAATAATGTTCAAGAATCCAGCAATCCGGAAACAACTTGTGCCTATAATAATGCGGGATCGTTCTTACCTTCCCTTTCAATAGTGGATAAAAATGGCAAAGAGACCCAGTGTGTTACTCAGACTGAAACTACCGTAAACAAGGGGAGCAGTTGTAAAATTCAAGTGAGAAAGGCAGGTTCGACTGAGGATTTTAAAGATACCGACAGCATAGACATTACTAATCAAGTGGAAGCAGTAATAAGTAAACGATGCTTGGCTGGCGGAGCGGTTAAGTGGGAGATACCCAATGGTACTTTAGTAAACCAAACTAAAGATATCGCTCGAATCAAGTTCAATGCGGCCGGCGCCGGTCAAATAAAAGCTCGATTCATCACTAATGATGGTCAGACCATTGATTGCGGTGAAGCGGGTATAGACATTAAAGAAAAGACTAAGTTTGGAACATGATGAAAAAACAAAAAGGCGTGACAATAGTCGGAGTGCTTGTCGGCATTACAATACTTTCTGTGGCACTGGCCGCTCAAATCAGGCTTTTGGGGAATACCATAAGAAGAGAAGCCGATCTGCGGAACATGATCATCGCGACTAACCTTGCTCGTGAGGGAATTGAAATTGCTTTTTCTTGGCGAATATCCGAAGGCTGGACCAAACTGAAACAGTTGAGAGAAACGGATTTGTGCTCCGATATCAGAATGGCTAGAAAAAGCAGCGGATGTCTCACTAGCTATCTTAATCCGGTGGCGTATAGGGATTCGTCAATTCCTACCTCTGATTTTACAGCTTTTCTCTACGAAAATTCTGATCAAACTTTTAATACCGTGCCATTTTGGAGAACAATTAGAATCGAAAATTGTGGTGAGGCCGATGAAGACCCGACGGGTGATATTTGTTTGGTTCTAGTGTCAAGAGTGGGCTGGGATAAGGACAAGGAAGTTAAAATTACTAAGAAAATATATAACTGGTATGTACCCTAGAAAATTCAAAGCTCAAATGTCAAAAATTAAAAATATTGAAAAATCTTTCACTCTGATTGAAGTAGTCGTGGTAATGGGCATCTTGGGACTTATTATCGGAGGATTGTTAGTTTCTTTGCGGCAAATAATCGAAAGCGAAACGATGCTCAAAAAAATGCAGTCAGTAGAAGAAGAAACCCGCTTTATTATGGACGCCTTCGCGCAAGACGCAGAGTATAGCGAGCTGAATTCCGCCTTTAAGCCAGCAACAACTGATGGGGATATTTTCGCTTATAAAATTAAATTTATTCTGGTAGGAAAACAATCGGAAATTATATCCGGTGGCAATATGGAATCGGAATACTCCTGGTATGATGACGGCAAGAACAACTATTTTCTAAAAAGGGCGATTAAAGATCCGGCGAATCCGAGCTCAGACACGGCAGCTACGCTCAATAACACTCCTTTTATGGCAAAACCGGTTTTTCGGGTCAAGCTAGTTAAAAGCCCTGATGAAGCGGAAAATTATTTTATAACTCTTTCTGTCGTTTACAAGGTGGTGAATAAAACTCAAATAATCCATATCCCAGTTCAGACATCGGCCATATCGAGAACGTTTGAGTTTTAAAAGGAACGGTAATATTTATTTATCAACTTTTATGTTTTTAACTCATAAAACAAAAAAACTGCTACGATCCCAAAAAGGCGATGCTATAATTTTGCTTTCAATTATTGTAACCGGCGTGGTTATGCTGATAACGGTGATTGCGGTAGAAAACTTAAGACAGTCAGCACAAATCCAGGGCGTCCAGAAACAATCGGTTGACAGTCTGTATAAAGCGGAAGAAGGGATAGAGTTCAGTCTTTACGCTAACAAACAAAAAAATGTGCGGTGGTGGAGAAAAGACCATGCTTTTAATATTTCTGTTTGGGATAACGGTAACGATAATAATACCGACGCAGAAGCTCTTGATGATTTGGCCCAACCCACCCAAAACAGGAACATTGTTGTAACCAGTGAAAATGTCACGAACAGAAACGATAATATGGGTCTCAAGAGAACAGTTTTCGCCAACTTGCCGAGCCGTTATTACAATCAAGTTCCTTTATGGGATTTTACAAATAACTGTGATTCGGGGAACTGCATTGTTTCTGCTTCGAATAATGATATGGAAAGCGGCCATACTTATCAAGTTTTTCTCGCTAATGCTGATTTTCAAAAAGATGGCTGGACCAGCGACAAAACTGAATTTCGCTTAATTTTTGCTTGTCGGAGCGGTCAGATCTGCACTGTTAAAAATTTAAGGGTAGGGGTCGGCTGTAATTATTCCGAATGCCCTAGTACTACTAGTAGCACTAGTTGTACTGCTTTTACGGATATTGATTTTTGGGATGGACAAACTGAAATGACCGGCAATCTGATTTTATCTGACTGGTTTAAATATATGGATAATGCCGGAAATACATTTGATCTTAGAAATAATAAAATGTTAGTTCAATTTGATCTGGTAAGGGGCATCATGGAAGAGGCGAGCGGGTCAAGCGGGGAAATTAAAATGTGCAAGCAGAACAGCGACGGTTCTTGGATTCCCTTTACCGATCGGTCAGGAGGGCTGGCCAGCGTAGAAGCAAGAAGAGTGAATGAATCCGGCCAATACGAATGTTGCAAATATCTATCGGATTGCGAAGAGTATGAACAGCTTTGCGACGAAATGAAGGATGGCGAATGTGTAAATCCGCACAATGGCAAATGTTTAAAGCCGTTCGAGAAATGCATCTACTGGTGCAAAGTAAGGCCGAGTCTTTAGCTGAAAGTCGGTAAAGTCGAATCCAATTGGCTGGAACAGCTTTTTAAATCTGACTTTACAGACTCCATAGGCTTCACGGGCTTTAAACTAAAATTATTTGCCTTTTTAGTTTTAATCAGGTAGAAAGAAAACTGTAATTCCAAATTATGATAAAGGTTGCTTTTGACAACAAGATTGTTAAGTTTATTAAGGAAACCGAAGCAGAGCTGCGCCGTACAAATTGGCCAAGTCGGGAGGAGACCATCCGATATACCTGGGTTGTTATTGCCTTGAGCGCTTTTTTGGTTGTAGTCCTGGGTGGTTTGGATTATTGCTTCACCTATGCGGTGAACCGATTTTTGCTATAGGTTATATTATTTATAGAATTTGAATCAGCTATCTTTATGAAGAAATCTAATCAGAAGAAAGAAGAAATCAAAGTTGAAGAGAAAATCAAAGACACATTGCCCGATAGCGACAGTCTTGAAGAGAAAAAAGTCGAAATCAAATTAGACATACCTTGGTATGTTATTCATACTTATGCCGGCTATGAAGACAGTGTGGCAAAGAGTTTGCGCCAGCGAGCCCATTCTTTAAATATGGAAGATAAAATATTCGAGGTTTTAGTTCCCACAGAGAAACAAATCAAGATTCGAGGAGGTAAAAGAAAAGTGATTGAGGAGAAGATATTTCCCGGTTATGTTCTAGTACAGATGATTGTTACTGAAGAATCTTGGTATATCGTGCGCAATACCCCTAATGTGACGGGTTTTGTCGGGACTGAAACTACGCCGATTCCACTTTCGGAAATTGAAGTGAAGAATTTGAAAAAGCGAATGGGTAAAGAGGAGCCCGATTACGATATCGATATTGCCGTTGGCGACGCGGTTAAAGTGGTTGATGGCCCGTTCAAAAATTTTGACGGCAAAGTGGAAGTGGTGGACAGGGAGAGAGGCAAAATAAAAGTGTTAGTTAATATGTTTAGTCGAGAAACACCGGTGGAACTGGACTTCTTGCAGGTGCAGAAAGCATAATTCAGAAAATATACGCTGAATAGACAAGGAGTAGAGAAATAGAGAACCCGTCAAGCCTATTTTTATATTCCCTGTCTATTCTTCGTTTATTCTTTTTCTATTTTTCGTCAATTCTTTATATATTCAACAATGGCTAAACCGATTAAGACCAAAATTAAACTTCAAATACCGGCTGGAAAGGCAAATCCAGCGCCTCCGGTTGGGCCGGCTTTAGGACAGCACGGATTGCCCATCCAGGATTTCTGCAACCAATTTAACGAACGCACTAAAGACAAGATGGGCGATATTATTCCGGTGGAAATTACGGTATATGAAGACAGGTCTTTTGATTTTATTACCAAAACTTCTCCCGCTTCGGAACTTATTAAAAAAGCTATCCACCTGGGAAAAGGATCTAGCGAGCCTCACAAAAAAAAGGTGGGAGAACTTTCCGACGATCAACTTACTCAAATCGCGGAACAAAAAATGTCCGATCTTAACGCGGACGATGTCGCAGCGGCTAAGAAAATTATCGCCGGAACCGCCAGAAGTATGGGGGTAACGATTAAAAAATAGTTAAGCGCGTTAAATATTTATTTTATGAAACACAGCAAACGTTATCGAGAGAATATCAAACAATTAGAAAAAGACAAGATTTACAGTATCGACGAAGCAGTCGAATTGTTGAAAAATGCTCAAAAAGCCAAATTTGACGAGTCGATTGAAGTTCACTTTCATCTCAGCATAAATCCGGAAAAAACCGAACAGCAAGTACGCGCCGGAGTGGAATTGCCTAACGGAACCGGGAAAAATGTCAGAGTAGCCGTATTCAGTGAAAACCCTGCTAAACTGGCGGAAGCAAAAAAAGCAGGCGCGGAAGTTACCGGTGGTGAAAGTCTGATAGAAAAAATTAAAACTTCCGGAACTCTTGATGCTGATGTAGCTGTAGCTACTCCTGATATGATGCCAAAACTGGCAAAAATTGCCAAGGTTCTCGGTCCCCGGGGACTTATGCCGAATCCGAAGAACGATACCGTTACGGACGATGTGGAAAAGGCTGTTAATATGCTTAAAAAAGGTAAAGTCAACTTCAAGAGTGACAAAGGAGGCAATGTCCACGTGGCAATCGGAAAAATTTCTTTCGATACTGCTTTGATTCGAGAAAACTACGAAACTTTGAAAAAATCGCTTGATAAAGCCAAGCCAAGCGGAGTCAAAGGAAAATTTATTAAATCAATTACTCTCTCCAGTACTATGGGAGCAGGATTTAAAATAGCTTAATCAAAGAAAAACTTTTTGTATTCGAATCTTTCAGTTAAAATAAAAAACAAGCTTCCAATAAAAATTATCTCTTACAAAAACAAAAATGCTCGATGAACCAAACAAAAAAAATTGGCTTCCCACGGTTTTGCTAGTCGTGGTAGTCATACTGGGCATTGCGGCTTTGTTGGTGCTTTTTTATCCGGGTTTCAAACGCCAATCCCAGCAAGACGCCACTACTGTTGAAAAACAAACCGCCTCAGAAGCATTGGTCCCCGCCGATGCCAAATCACCCGAAGAATTTATGCAGAAAGTTCAAGAAAAATCCCAGGAAATTCAAAAAAATTATGATTCCAACCTGACTGAATTCGCACAAAAAGAGTGGGAAAGGATCTTCAAAGACGTGAATGGCATTGATACGAATAGTTTTAATTCCGGTATTAATATCGGAAGCTCTAAAATTGAGAAAACTGACGATCAGAGTACTCTCTTCAGGGTGAAATATAGTTTGAAAATAGGAGAAGATGAAGTTGAAGCGGAAGATTTTTTCTATCTAATCTTGTCAGAAGCAAAGAAAAAAGAGTTTGGTTTGGAAAGTGTAAGGTCTGAGACGTTTCTGACCGAAACAGACATCAAAAATAATATTTCCAATGTTGGCTTTGCTAAAATAACAAAAATACAAAAATAACAGCTTTGCTGTTAATAAAAATAGCTTTTACAATACAAAAATTATCCTAAATAAAAAATGTAATGAAAAACAAAAATATAATTGCCTCAATGGTTTTAGCCGGATGTTTTTTCTTTGGTTTTTTGCTTCTTGGGGCCAGGGCGGCGGATAATCCCGTTAGTCCTCAAGTTGAAGTACAGCCGGGCTTCGGCGACCAATACAAAGAATATTTAAAGAACATGGCCCCGCCCACTTTTCTGAACGGGAAACCATCGTCTGATTTGAAAGAAGTCATCGCTTCCTATCAGATGCCTTTTTCGGTGCTAAAAATTGATCTAAAAAATGATCCTAAGTCGGTTTATTATCCCGGACAGAAGATTAATGTGTCAGCCAACTTGAGCTATCAGTTTAAGGGAGGCGTGAATATGCAGAAAATCAAGGAAGCTTGCATGAAAAATCTGAAAGATGAAAATGGATGCTCGTTGCCAGAGCCGCACAAAATTCCAGAATTTAACGATTTGGGAGTTTATGCCCAGGTATGGAGAAAAGACGACAACGAAGAAGGTGCCCAAAAAGGAGATTATTTAGTGGATGAATTTTACGCGCTAGAAAATCAAAGCTTATCGGTCGGCAATACTAATAGCAATAAAGATTTTAACATCAACTGGACTATCCCCAAAGAACAAAAAGGGGGTAGTTATTATGTTCTGCTGTATTTGAATCAAAATAAGAGTTTTGATTTGTTAGGAACACCTCTAGCGCCCTCTTCCGAAGGAAAAAGGTTCGATTTTGAAATCGATAATAAGGATGCGGCGGGAGTAGAAATCGATAAAGACAATATAAAAATAAATGATGCCGAATATGTTTATCGAATGCCCGCCCCAACTGTCAAAGGAAATGAAATAAAAATAGAAGTCCCGATCAAAAACTTAAGCGGCACGATAGAGCCAACGGTAGTAAAATATAAATTATACCGTTGGAGCCGGACTAATCCCACTGATTCAATTGATACTAAGACTGAGAATAAATCCGTGGCGGTTGGCGCAGAAGATACTTTAAGCTATAGTTTTACCCCTAACGATACCGACAGCGTCTATGATTTGAAAATTACCGCCGAAACAAACGCCAGCAAATCAGCAGCTTATGTTCGATTTATTGTTGAAGGTAAAAACAGAGGAATATTCCGCTTTTTAACCTTTGCTGAAGCAAACGGGGGATTGGTGCCGATGTTTTGCATGAGAAATGCTAATTGGAGCGGAGAATTTCCGGGCAAGGTAAAGCTAACAGTAGGAAATGCTGTTTGGGAAAAAGAAGGCAAAATGGCTACTGGCGAAGGTAACTGCTTTATAGTACAGGACGATAAATTCAAATTAACTGATTCCAAGTGTACCCAGCTTAAAGGGGAAATAATTGACCAGAACGGAAAAACGGTTGATTTAAAAGAAGTTTCCGTAAATTGCCAGCCCAAACAAGAAAGCACGATGGCCTCTTTGGAAAAAATAAGTGGCGGAGGCTGGGCCGGGTGGCTATTTTTCGGTTTAATCGGTTTGATTGCAATAATTATTGTTGTTTCAATTTATTTAAATAATAAAAAAATAAATTAAAATCATGAGCCGAAAGTATTTATTTTTCGTTCTTACCGTTTTAGGAATTTGCACTGTCTTCCCGATTACTCGAGCTGACAATACAGCCATCCAAACATTCGGAGGCGCAGTGACAACCAGTGGAAACTTTGGAGCCGAGATAGAAAAAGAAGACGTCAGTCCGAGCTGGTCAGTTGAGTTCTCACATAATACCGCTTGGAGTGATGTCTGTAACAAGTTTATTTACCAGAATAATAAACTGTATGTTCAGTGGACTTGTCCTCAATATTATAACGAGACTGGCGGCAAAGGTTGGAACGATCTCAATGAAGACGGAATCGAAGCCTACATTATTGTAACATTCGATAACGACGCCAATATTTTAGATACTAAGTATGGTTGGGTGAGAACAATTGGTTATGGCACCGGCAACGCGAATTTTTGCAAGGGTGATGATGCTGTTTGCAAACAATTAAGTTGGGCTCATTTCAAGATTAGAAACCCCCGTATGCTAACGTGCAATTTTGCCTGTGACCACGAAGATAAATACAATTACGAGGTTCGGTATGAGAATAAAGTTAACGGCGCATATGCCTTAGTTGATCCAAATAAAGGTTATAAATGCGAAGAAATTAGAAGCGTTTTTAGCCCCAACGTCGAATGGTTCGGTATGCTGACCCATACCTGTACTTATAACGAGGGTGGAGAAAAAATATTTACGGTGGACACGATTTCTCCCCCGACTAATTTGCTGAATTGTGCTGACCAATATTCTTGTTTGGCTGGCGCAACAGAATACCAATTGACAAATGAAACTTACGGGAAAGGGGTGCAGACAATTCCCGCTAATTTTGTTGATACCGTCCAAAAAACACTTAATACGGGAAGCGATACGAACGTCAAATGCAGCAATGGAATTTGTATCCCTTACGCCAGCGGGACCTATAAATTTTCCGTTAATGTTCCAGAATCAACTTATTATGGAGAATGCCGAGGTACTCCGGTTGGCGAAACGGTCAATGGAAAAACATTCAATACTCCTGAGGTGAAAATCAAGACAGCCGAAGTTAAACTCCCCGCCCTGACCAGCGCTCTGAATCTCAATGTTATTAATCGTCCGCCAGTGGTTAACGTATCTTTTGCCAAAGACCCCATTTCGGTGGACGATCAAGTGAAAGTGACCTGCGACGCGGTCGATCCTGACAGCTGTACGGATAAAATCGTCAAGATCAAATGGAATTGCTTCAACGACCAAGGAAAACAGACGAACTGTTTTTTCCTAGACGACAACGATATTTGGCGAGCGAGCACGTTTTCTCAGGAAATATCCGGCAGTAATGCTTCAAATCCATACAGGGCTACCACTACCTTTAAAGCCAACCAGACCGGGGGGTACGCTGTTTCCTGCGAAGCGACCGATGACGATGCCAATAATCCGTTGAGCGGGCTGGGCATCGCGGGGGTAAAAGTGATTGGTAATTGTGGCGAGGATGGCTACTGCAATCTCAATTGCAGCCCGGCTGACCCCGACTGCTCCCATTGCGGTCCTGACGGGGTTTGCGTCCAAGGATGCAATCCGGAAGATCCTGATTGTGGCGTAGTTCCCAGCCATATGAAATTCTGCGCAATATTGTCCGATCAAGGATCCGACAATACTGTCTGTGGCAAATCAGCTAAAGTTAATTATAATGCCTACCAATACGGTATTAAACCCGACCAGTATGAATGGAAATGTAGCGACGGCGATACCGCCCAAATAGGTGGTGCTACAAAGGAATGTAGTTACTCCGATTCGGGTACTTATGTTCCTGCGCTTCGAATTCATGACCAAGAAAGCAATGAATGGGTAACCTGCAACAGTCAAGGCAAAACCAATATAACCAATGAAGGCAGTTGTACGGTAGGATTGAGAAAAGCCGGATCTAAAGGCGAGTTTGTTAATAACCTGCAAGTGAATATAGACGATGAAATAGAAGCTAAGATAACCAAGAAATGCTTAAGTAACGGAGCGGTTGCTTGGAATATCCAAAATGGTGCCCAAACCGGAGACGACAACGACAGTGAGACTATAAAACTGAAATTTAATACAGCGGGCACAAACGTTATCAAGGCTTCTACTCAGAATATTAATTGTGGTCAGGCTCAGGCTATTGTAAAAGAGAAGATCCAATTCGGACTATAAGATTTTAGTTTTTTTGGGAGATTCTCAAAATACAAAAATATAAAATATCGATCTCGGCTAGGGTCGAGAAAGCGGTTTGTCAAAAGAGAAAAAAGGATTTAAGTTGTTAGTAGAGCAGGGCTTTTATAAGTGTAAAAACAACCATTAACAAATAAAATACAAAAATGGAAGAGAGAAAAGACAAACAAGACGCCCAAAGGATTTTACTTATCAAGGAGACTATTAGTAATGCTGAAAAGAACTTGCAAACAGCCAAGTCTCTTTTGGCGCAGCTTGAAAGCAAGTATACCCCTCAAAAGAAAACATATGGGGTAGCTGAGGGGGGAAAGATAATTGAAGGATCGTTCGACGGCCAACTAATGATCGGCACAGATGGCCGACAGTACCCCGTTCCTGCCAACTATGCCAGCAAATCAAAATTAGTAGAGGGAGACATGCTAAAGCTGGTTATAACCGATGATGGGAATTTTATTTATAAACAAATAGGACCGTTTAAGAGAAAACGGCTTATTGGAATGCTAAAGGAAAATTCCGAAGAGGGCGGCTATATGGTCGAAGCAGAAGGGAAAACCTACAAAGTATTATTAGCGGCGGTAACCTATCACCATGCAAACGCGGGAGACGAGGTAGCCCTAGTCGTAGCGGACAATGATGAAGCTCAGTGGGGGGCGATTGAAAATGTTACGAAAAAGGGAGAGGGCGGAGGAATTTCGGATTCATCTTTTTCACCCGAAGTTAAACAATACCAAATTCCCGACGAGGCTGTTATCGATGGGCCAATAGAGGAAAAGGAAGACAAGAAAGAAATTTCCGATGAAACAATAGAAAAAGAAAATACCGCCAAAGGTAAGAAAAAAAGTAAGAAGAAAGATGATGAAGCTGAAATAGAATTGGAACCAAAGGCCCCGGAAGAGAAAAAAGAAGATTTTGGCGATATCGATGAAGAGCTGACCCCGGATTTGGCGGAGATGGAAGAAGAATTAAAAAGGCAAGTAGCAAAAAAAGAATAGTTAAAAATTAATATTCTAAAACAAAAGGGATGGCGAAAACAAAAAATATAACGTTAGAAAAGAACGATCTTATTTATGGGGCGATAAACGGTTTGATATTCGGCGCGCTTATTCCGATAGTGCTGAAAAATCTAGGGATGCAAATTTCGGGAGGCATGTATGCGCTAATCGTTTTATTTTTTGTTATATTGGCCACGGTTGGAGTTTATATCGGCTATTTGCTTTCCAAAGTTGTCGGTTTTTTCTTTCAGTTGGCAAAATTTGGGGCGGTGGGCGCGGCCAATTTTGCGGTTGACTTCGGAGTACTCAACTTGCTTATTTTTAGCACGGGAATTGCGAGCGGGTGGTATTTTACCCTTTACAAATCCATATCGTTTGTCGTAGCGGTGACAAACAGTTTCTTCTGGAATAAGCTCTGGACTTTTAAGAAGAAAGGGGGAGAAAAAGCAGGAAAAGACTTTGTTCAGTTCTTGCTAGTCAGCGCCATCGGGTTATTGATAAATGCGGGAGTGGCCTCTCTGATCGTCAATGTTGTTGGGCCGTTAGGCTTAATCAGCGAAAAGAGTTGGGCAAATATTGCCACCGCTGTAGCCTCTGTCGTAGTGCTTACCTGGAATTTCTTAGGGTACAAGTATATTGTGTTTAAAAAATAGTTTCTGAGTTACCGAGTTACCGAGTTTTTGAATTTTGGAGGCGAGGATCAAAACTACGGATCTTACTCGATAACTCGCTCACTCGATAACTCGTTAACTATTTATATGGATATTCGCTGGTTTGGACAATCATTTTTTGAAATTGTTGTTGATACTGCCGCCAAAAAAGGCGTTAAATTATTTATTGATCCTTACGCTTCGCATATCGGCTTAACTCCCCCGGGGAATCTGGAGGGAGATATTGTATTAATTACGCATAACCATCCGGATCACAATAATATAGGGGCGTTTAAAAATCCGGGAATCGTAATCAATACTCCCGGGGAATATTCGGTTCAGGAAGTCGATGTTAAGGGATTTTTGACTTACCATGATGATAAATCGGGTGAAGAAAGAGGCATAAATATTGTGTATGCTTTGGAAGCCGAGGATATCAGGATTGTTCATTTGGGTGATTTGGGCCATCTTCCCAGTGAAGAGCAGGTACATAAAATTGACGGAGTAGACGTGCTGATGATACCAGTTGGCGGACTCCATTCAATCACCGTGAAAGAAGCTGTGAAAGTGATAAAACAGTTGGAGCCTAAGATTGTGATTCCAATGCATTACAAAATACCGGGTTTGACAGTGGAAATGGGAGATTTAGATACTTTTTGCAAAGAAATGGGCATTTGCGCGACAGAGCCGGTTAAAAAATTGTCTATCAAAGCGGGAAACCTAGCTGGAAAAGAAATGGAGGTTATAATATTCGAACCTCAGAAGAATTAATATCGCCTTTTAATGGATGGGTCATAATTAATAAATTCTCATGCTATCGTCAACCGGCAGTTCGGGGCCTCAAGAAACTGATTCGGGGGGTATTGGTTTCTTGGATTATCTAAATGCTGCCTACAACTCAAAAACTTTTTTTGTTATTCAGATTATTATCGCTGTCTATTGTTTGGTTTTGATTTTTAATATTGTTTATACCAGTATCAAGCTTTCTCTTTTTCGTGGCAGGATGCGGCAATTTTTAACCGGTACCCAAATTAAACCGGAAAGATACGAAGCAATTTCAGAATTGCCTGGAGCAACCCAGATTCTAGAAATAAATAAAAAACTAGTCAGCGATACGCCTTCTGATTGGAAAATTGCCGTAATTGAAGCCGATAAAACTTTGGATAGGGCTCTCTTAAGAAAAGGTTTTACAGGCCAAAGTCTCGGGGATAAATTAAAGGATATGGTTCCGGCTGATTTGCCCGAAGTTTATGAAGAAGCTTGGGAAGCTCACAAAATTAGGAACAGAATTGTTCACGAACCTGATTTTGAATTAAGCCAGAGCGAAGCTAGAAAAATCATTGGAATATACGAAAGAGCGATCAGAAAAATGTTATAGTGGAAATTGAAAATAAAAAATTCTAAGATCCCCGCCTTCGCCCGCTTCGGCGGGCCCTGTACCAGAACGGTACGGGGCGGGCAGGCAAATAATTTTAAACTCTAAGCGCTAATTTTGAAATTGAGGTTTAAAATTTAGTGTTATTTGGAACTTAATATTTTCGATTTTTAATTTCTGTCTCTATTCTGAAATGAAGTATAATTCCAGCAGGGAGATTGCTCCTACAAACAGCAAGGCGTCCCACCAATTAAGGATTCTCGCTCCTTGCATTATCAAAAGGCCGATGATGATTATGGCCAGCCAAAATCCCTGGCGGAAAGAACTGGCGATATAAGCGAATATAATTTCGTTATTACTGATCCAACGCTTTAAACTGAAGCTTATCAGGGTGAAAAAACCCATTAAACCGAGAAAAAGAGTTAAATAAAAAAGGGTTAACCCCATATAACCTGAGCTAGTGGGGTCGATATACATAAGGACTAGGGCCCAACCCATAAAGGCAATACTAGTGGCGACTGCCATTGAGTTTAAATAGGAGCGTAGATTCATAAAGGAGTTAATCAGTGAAAATTTTAATTTACTGCTTATTTAAGCTTAATTCCCGTTAGTATTATTGTTGGCGTTGCTGTTGCTATTACTGTTACTATTTGAACCCTCAATTAGATTCTCTGAATATTGAGAAAATGCTTCGTCTCCCGGTCTAATGACTCTGCCCATGTCTTCATTCATGCTTTTGTCGTCAGGAAGAGTAGTATTTGTCCGTCTGGCGGTTAGACTGATTGTTTCCTGGGTGAAAGTGTCAGTGCCTTTAAAGGAAGTGTCTCCGATCAAGTCTGGAGCCTTGCCGACGTCGTCGTCGGTTGGCGTCAAAGCAACTTGGAAAACTAGGCTCGAGGAAGGTTTGTCAATGCCGGCGCCGGCCGGAATTCTTTCTAGATTCCAAACTACTTCTCTCGTTCTTTCATTGTACGCTACCCCGTTTTTTGAAGGAAATACTTTATTTACCCATTCTACTCCGTAAGGCAAGACGGTTTTTACTTCGGCTCCCCGCAGATCATTGAAAGCGTTGGTCAGCGTCCAATGCACTGTGTAGGTGGTTTTTTTGCCCACGGTAGGAGGAATGGGCCCGCTATTGGGGATCGTGCCGTCGCTATAAAATACCGTGCTAGTAAGTCCTGCCGCGCTGCTTAATTTAAAATCCAAAGTATTACCAGTTACTATCTTGTTTTGTCCGATTGGCGTGGGCATCTCCGGACTCTCAATACTTACGGTTGATTGGCTGGTGAAATTGCTCTTTTTATCAGTAGTAAAGGGAATAAAACTGGCTATTTTTATCCCAAAAGTCAATTTTCCGCTATCTCCGGGATTAATAAGCGCTAAAGCCGGAACTTTGCCTCCCTGCCAGACAACTTCGCTGTTGTTCGGATCATACCAACCTCCATCCTCAACTTCAATGCTTTTATAGTCAAAAACCGGACCGGTTAGCTTTAATTTGACTATTGCCTGGCCGATTGCCCGATCGGCCTTGTTGGCGTAGTTGATAGTGAAATTCAACTGATCGCCCTTGTGCACTACGGTTTGTTCGTTGGATACTGCTTGGCTGATTGCGATAGGCGGTTCGGTAATTTCCGTTGCTGCTTCTTTCTTTATGTATTCCTTGAATCCGTCCGGGTCTTCCCTGCCGATCATGACGGCTAAATATTTTTGATCCCCGACCGTTCCTTCCATTTTTCCCTCAATAGTGAGAACTTTTTCCTCGTTGCTAAGAATCGTGGGTATGCTCCAAACGTTTTTGCTATCCCCGGTCAGAGGAGTCGAGCTATTTACAAAAGAAAATCCCGAGGGATAAGCCATTCTGATTTTTAACTCTTGAAAAGGTTCGCCTCCATTGTTGCGTACTTTAATCTGGTAGGAAATCGCGTAGCCGGAAGCAACGGTACGGGTGGCGTCTACAAATAAGCTTAATGGTACCCCGATAACTCTTGTCGAAGCGCTGGCTTCATTTTGGAACTTAGAGTTAAAATTGTTAGGGGTGTAGATAAGGAGAGATTTAAATGAAACAGAGTCTTCATCTCTTCCCGTAAAACGGCCCTTCAATTCCAAAACTTTACTTTGCTGAGGCGGAAGATCTCCCAATATCCATTCTGCCGAAGACTTACCAATACTGTCGGCCTGGGGGCTGGTGTTGCTGATTAGAAAGTTGGAAGGAACATTGATTGTTAAATGGGCGTCTTTCAAGCCCACAGGGTTGTTGTTTGCGTAAGGAATAGTTATAGTAATTTCCTCGTTTAAATTAACGGCTGGCGGCAAATCGATTTTGAGTTGCACTTGTTGTTGTTTGAAATCTTTTTTCAGCAAGCGGTATAAAACGTATCCTCCTCCGCCTAGAACAAGCACTCCGGCGAGAACAGAGGCAACGAGAACCATTAAGGTCTTTTGCTTTTGGGTAGTTCCAGTTTCGATCACCCAGTCCTTATTTTCCGTTTTAGTTTCTTTCAAATTTTGACTTCCCTCTTTTGGCGGTTCGGCAGTTTTTGATCGGGGATCGTAAATGTCAGTCTGAGGTTTACGGCTTTCTATATCGCTTTGTTTTGAATAAAGCCTTTGGCGTAAATCTTGAAGGCGCATAGGTGGTTATTTTATTTGTTTTTCATGGTAAAAATATTTAATGGCATTTTAGCATATAATATCGGAACGCTAAAATTTTAACAAAGCGTAAACTGTAATCTGTAAATCGTAATCTGTACCAGTTTGAATTGTTTTTTAAGATTTTCTATTGAGATTTTCCCGAATTACGCATTACGAATTACAATTTACGGAGTTTTGTTGACACTCGGGAATTAAACCTGTAAATAATGATAGTAACGTAATACGTAATTCGTAATGCGTAATTCGGGAAAATCAGGCTGATACAGCTATCAGCTAAATTTTTTATTTATCGAATTACGAATTAAGACTTACGATTTACGCTCTTTGGCAGGGTAGCTCAACTGGTTAGAGCACAGGACTCATAAGCCTGGGGTTGTGGGTTCGAGTCCCACCCCTGCTACTGGTACGTAATACGTCATGCGTAATACGTAATACGTAATACGTCATACGTAATACGTCATGCGTAATGCGTAACGAATTACGAATTACAATTTACGAATTACGTATTACGAATTACGTATTACAATTTACGAATTACGAATTACGTATTACGAATTACAATTTACGCATTACTGTATTTCCTTGAGCTATAGTTAATAATTCTTTTATCACTTTTTAATTTTTATTGTTTATAATATCAGTATGAAAAATGTTAAAGAAAAAAATAGTTTGCATTTATACGAGTTGAACTGCTTGGTCGGTTTAAGCAGCAGCGAACAGGTTTCAGATTTAGCAAAAAAAATTGTAGGTTGGATTGAAAATAAGAAAGGGGAGCTTATTGAAGTTGAGAAAAAAGAAACTCCGGAAAGCAAAGGAGGAAAAAGCGAAGTATGGATTGAAAAAAAGAGGTTGGCCTATCCTATCGGGAATGATAAAGCAGGCTATTATATAAACTCATGGCTTAAGCTGGATCCATCCGAAGTTGATAACTTCAGGCGTTTTCTAAAATTGGAAAAAGAGGTTATCCGTTATGCGATATTGGCAGAAGATAAAATTTCTGGCCCTCGTCTTAATCGAGATGCCGTCGAGTTGAGCCAAATCGGTCAATTAGCTTCTCAACAACCTTCCTCGAAACCACCTATCGGGAAAAGTGAAACCAGGGATGAAATCCCTGCCGTGCCAGTACTGGAAGTGAATAAAGAAAAGCTGGAAAGTAAGATCGAGAAGAAGGAAGTAAAGATTGCTCCTGAGACTAAGGCTGAACCAGTTGCTGAAATCGAAAAAGAAGTTGTTGAAGAGAAAATTGTTCAGGAAGAGATAAAGCCAGAAGAACAACAAAGTGAGGTCTCGAAACAAGCACGTCATGGCGACGATGCCATGGTTCAGAATGACAAAAAAGAGGAGATCAAAGAAGAAAAGCCGGTCGAGATTAAAGAAGAAATTAAAGAAAAACCCGCCGAAAAAGCTGAAGATTCGAAAGAAAAAGTTGAAAAGGAGGAAAAAACTGCTAAGCGCAAGAAAATAACCTTGGAAGAATTGGATAAACGGCTGGACGACATCTTAAATGAGGATATACTGTAGCAACGGTTACCTGCTCCAAAGCCTAAAGTTTAAAATATTTAATTATGATTTTTAAATTTTTAATTTAACATCATGGCGGTATCACTCAACAAGGCTTTTATAATAGGGCGTTTGACCAGAGATCCGGAAAGCCGGACCACTCCCAACGGGCAGCGGGTAACTTCAATTTCCGTCGCAACCAACCGGACATTTAAAGACAAGGACGGGAACAAGCAGGAACAGGTAGAATTTCACAATATCGTTATTTGGGGAAAATTGGCCGAGATTGCTTCCCAGTATTTGATAAAGGGGCAGGAAGTGCTGATTGAGGGCCGTATCCAAACTCGTTCTTGGGATGGCCAAGACGGAGCGAAAAAATACCGCACTGAGATTGTTGCCGAATCATTACAGTTGGGGTCTAAACCGGGCGGAAGATCCGGAGAAGGATTTGTTCCGTCAAAACCAGCTGAGCAGAATAACCCCGCACCCGCGAAAGAGGGAGACAAACCCGCTCCTGCCACCAACGAAGATGTCGAAGAGATAAAAATCGAGGACATTCCTTTCTAAAATTTCCGATTAACGATCCTTGATCAAACCCGAGGACAAGTTTTCAATTTTAAAACGGGTTAAAAATTATTAAAAACCTCCGTTACTTTTGAAAATTTGGTTATTGAAAATTGATTGTAAATTGATAATTAATAAGTATTGAAAATTTATAAATACCATGCCTAGAAAATCGACTAAAGAACAAGCACCCCAGGAACCGTTAAAATGTTATTTGTGCGAGCAAAATTTAAACCAACTGGACTACAAAGATTATTATACTTTGCGGCGTTTTGTTACGTTGCAAGGGAAAATCCGTCCGCCTCGCAAAACTGGCACCTGCACCCGCCACCAGCGAGTGGTAGCCCGCGCCGTGAAACGCGCCCGTGTCATGGCGATATTGCCAGTGAAGAGAGTATAATTTTTTTCTAAAACAAAAATGGCTAATCCATTTGAAAAACCACCGGTTAATTTCGGTAAAGAGAATGATGATAAAACGATATTTAGAGATGGGGAAGCTATAGCAAAACCTAGCGATAAAGGGGTATGGAAAAATCCCAAAGCGGAAAGTGTAAAAGCTGGTCTTGATGAAATAACCGAAAAATTTAAAAAACATAAACAACCAGGGAGCGAGGAAAGCTATACGTTAGTGGTAAATTCCAAAAGAAAACCCGGGAAGATAGTGGAGATATCACGGAAACAGAAAGCCGCTTAAAATTTTTTCTATTGTCAAAATAGGCTAAAAATGGTATAATTCCAATGTAGGAAAGAGATAAAACAATTTTATTTTTCATAGGGGGCGATCCACGAGTCGCCTCCTATGTTATTTTGGTGGTAGAATAAAGGCAATAAATTATTTTTATGTGGAAAGAAAGAATTATTTACCTCTTTGTTGCTTTATTGGTAGTCGCGATAGCGATGGTAAGCTATCTTTTTTTTGAAACTTATTTGGAGATAAAAAGGGAAAAACAAACAAACGAAACAAGTAAAGAGAGTAATATTCCGGCGGGAACGGAAATTCCCTTAAATAAAGAAGCGGACAGCAATCCTTTGCCGATTGTTACTGATCCGGACGGATTGCAGGTGCCGATAGAATATCCCAAAGTAGGCGGCGCTCCCAGTAGTGGAGATAGCAATAGCCAGCCAGGTTCCGATTTTATGAATATTTCCCAGTGGAAAAAATATGCCAACAAGAAATATGATTATTCTTTCAGCTATCCCAAGGAATATGATTATAGTCCCTGTGATGACAATAGCCCGTGCAAATACGGGCAAGTATTTGAAAAAGACGGCGGTGACGCCGCTTGGCTCAATGGCGCGACCAACAATCAAGGTTGGCCTTACATAATTATTACGCATTACAACAACGAAAACTATACTCTGCCCGACAAAGTCAAATTTTTCGATTGGTTGCAACAAAGAATGGGGTGGACAAAAGATAAAGGTCCGAAGGATTTTAATTTTGAAATAGCAACGTCCAAGGGAGATCCCAAAAAAGCTATGCGGGTGAGCGTTCCTCAGAGTCCCCAAGCTTATGCCCGCGATGAGATATATTTCGAAGACAACGGAAAAATTTTTCAAATTCAACTCTTAGATTCGAACAAAGCTCCAGCACAGGAGTTCTACAATGTCTGGTTAAAAACTTTTCGGTTGGAATAGAACGCCGCTTTCCAGATGCCATCCTCCCCCGGGACATTTTTCGGTGAAGATGATCTTTGTTTCAACGGACTCTAATTTCTTGTTTGTCGCGTGTCCGATTGCAATTTTCTTGTTTATCGAGTGTTTTCCGCAGGGGCAATGCTTGATAGCATAGCTTAGTTTAGGATTTGTTTTAACATGCTCGCCTCCGCAGTGGTGAGTTTTGTGGCGATTTTTTGAGTGGTGGAGGTGGTGGAATAAAGATAGTATTTCTTGGTTCATATTTTAAGATAGCCGTGGTAAAATATTATAAAGAGCTAATCTAATTACTATGTCTAAATTATATTATTCTTTGCTTATATTGTTAAGCCTAATTCCTTTCGGTGTTAAAGCGGAGGGGCAAAATTGGTACTTCCCTATCCAGGGATACGAGATTCGCGAGCAATATAAAACTTTCGATCAATACTGGGACAAAAACTCTTACAAAGGAAAAGAAGCGCTCTTTCCCACCCAATTTACCGGCTATCACGTGGCGGATGACCTGGAGATTAAAAAGGGCGAGGAAAACCAAAACGTGCCGATTTATGCGGTTTCTAATGGCAAGATTACTTTGGCAGGTGCGGTTAGCGGTTATGGCGGTTTGGTTTTGCTTAATATTGCTAACGATACCCATACGGCGTTATACGGGCATATGAAGTTGAACAGTTTGAAGGTGAAAGCGGGAGATTCCGTCAAGGCCGGTCAAGAACTGGGTTATCTTGGCAACGGCTTCAGCAATGAGACTGGCGGAGAAAGAAAACACTTGCATTTTGGAATTTACTATGGGAAAGGAGTCTATTATCGCGGTTACGAAAGCAGCGAGCAGACCGTCAAAAGCAAATGGATTGATCCGGGAGCGTATTTAAAAGAAAAAGGAGCGAAAGAAGTTGGTAGCCAGCCGTTGGCTGCTGGTAGTCAAAAAGAAAACAGCAATCAAAATATTGGAGTCAATAACGAGAACATTAACGCTGGCCAAAATATATCCCAACTGGATATAACAAATCAGGCTGGTCAAGGTACTTCTGTACAAAACGAGAGCAAGAGTTTAATGAGTAGTTTAATAGAATACTTAAAAAACATACTCGATGCTGTAAGATCGAGAATATAAGGGTAATAAATTTAAATTAAAATTTATTCATTTAAAATTCAATTCAAATTTCAAACTTCAAATTTCAAATTGTATATTCTTCCCCGTTTTTTCTTAGCCACTTTCTCCGCTCCTTGTAATCCGGCAACATTCTTTCCACCTCTGACCAGAATTTTTTGGAATGGTTATGCTGAAGCAAGTGGGCCAACTCGTGTACAACCACGTAATCTAAGACTTTAATCGGTAAAAGCACCAGTTTCCAAGTAAAATTTAAATTGCCTTGTATCGTACACGACCCCCAGCGTCGCGAAGCGCTGGTGATTCTTATTTTTTTATAATCAAGCTTGTGCAGATTGGCGTACCATCGGACTCTTTTAGGAATATTTATTTTGGATTGGCGCTTGTACCATTTAATAAAGATGTTTTTGGCGTAAGGGAGGTCATTCTCGGAAATAAAGAAACCATTATTAAATTCTAGCTTTGTACTTTGCCCCTTTGTACTTTTTAAAATGTATTTTTCTCCCAAGTAATAAAACTTTTCCCCGGAAACAAATTTTTTCGGGGTATGTTTATTTATCTTTTCACCGGCTTCGGCAATCTTTTTCTCTATCCAACCGCGTTTTTCCAGAATAAACCGCTTAACGTCCGAGAGACTGGCGTATTTTGGTATTCGCACTACCAATTGCGCGTCGCGGGTTATTTCCAGCGAGATGCTCCTGCGTCTGGAACGAATAAGTTTATTGATTTTTATTGACATACTATATTGTCATCCCGAGCGACTCGCCTTAGGCGAGGAGCCGAAGAATCTATACTTATTATTGTCATCCCGAATTTATTTCGGGATCTCTAAATTGTCTTCGTATTCTACCACAAATGAAAAAGGAGAGCCGTAGCTCTCCTAAAAAGTTTTAGAATATTCTATCGAATATCCTATTGTGCAGTCTTTCGATATTTCCTGCGTTCTCATAGGTGGCTGGTGGTGAAAAGCTTTTTTTTCGGTAAATCTTTCTCGCGATTTCTTGGGCGCGGTTACGAGTTTCGGCAAAACAGCGTATTTTATATCCGGAGTAACTAAGTATTCCGTTTAGATAGCTTCTTGTTTCTCCCGATATTACCCCGAAAACCAATAAGGCAGGTCCCCACTTTTCTTTCTCTTTTTCTCTATCCCAACCAGAAGGAATCGCCACCGCGTATTGTTTCAAAGAGCACCTCCCTGCTTCAACCATATTGAATTTTGAGATACAAAACTACTACTGCGAATGCAAGAGTAATCCCGTTGAAAATCATTACTGGGTTATCCTTGTTTTTGTATCCGTGGACGATCCAAAGGGCAACTCCGGTAGCCAAAATGATGTACATGCCTAGCGAAATGTCTTTGGTTTCCTTGGATATCAGTATCTTGATTATTTGGGGCAAAAAAGCAAAGGTTGTGCAGATTCCTCCAAAATAACCCCATCCTTTTTTTGATTCCGTTTTCACAATCAACCTCCTTATTGTGAATTTTCAAGGTTTCGGTTAATAAAAACGTAACGTTTAAGGTTATATCGAAACAAAAAAATGTCAACCCATTATTGTCATCCTGAGCCCCGTGTTCCCGTGTTCCCGTGTCAGAGCACGGGATAAACTTCGCACGGGACAGGCTCCGCACGGGGTAAACTGAGTCAAAAGATCTATACCCTATTTGTCATCCTGAGCGAAGTCGAAGGATCTATGCTTCTACAATTTTGTCGATACTTATTTCTTCCAAACTCTCGACCAGAATGTCCGCGGGATAATCCTTGCTGGTTTTGTCTTTGACCAGCCCGATACACTTTATTCCGGCGCTTTTCGCAGCCAACATACCGCTGTGTCCGTCCTCGATGGCAATACACTCCCCCGGCGTAACGCCAAGCCTTTTGGCGGCTAGCAGGAATATTTCCGGATCGGGCTTGCCGTTCTGGACGTCCTCTAGAGTTACAACGACCTTAAATATGGATTCGAGATTCAGTTCCTCGAGAACCAAGCTGACTAATTCTATCGGAGAAGAAGACGCGACAGCCAATTTTAGTCCTTTTTGTCTCGCTTCTTTGATCAAATTAATCGCGCCGGGCATCGGCGTGACATTTCCCCTAATTCTTTCCATCATTAAATTTTCTTTTTCCTCGACAATTTTCTGGACATCCACAGGGATGCTGTTTTCCAGAAAAACTTCTTTGAAAAAAACTTTACACGGAACGCCGGCGTACTTTTCGGTTATTTCCTCTACGCTTTTTTTTATCCCATATCTCTGGAATATCGCTGCCTCAATTTCAGAGTGAAGCGTTTGAGTGTCCGAAACCACCCCGTCCATGTCGAAAATTATTGCTTTAATCATGATTTTATTTCTTTATGATTTCTTTAAAACAGTGTCTAATACTAGCTTATTTTTTTAAAATCTGGTATTAAACAGGTGTGCCATGCTCTAAAAAATAAATACAAAAATGGAAAAAACAACAATATTAATGCTAGCGGTGGGGCTAAGTGTGGTAACGGCTATCGCGGACAGCTTGATAAAAAAAGCTACGATTATTAAGTCGAGCACCTTAATTTATTTGCTAGTTATCGTGGGAGCAGTGATCTATGCGCTTACCGCGTTAGGGTGGTATAAAGTGTTACAGCGCATGGAACTTTTAAATGCCGGAGTGATTTATACCTCGAGTTTTATAGTGCTGATCGCTCTAATCAGCGTTTTTTATTTTAAAGAAAGGCTTCTCCCCATAGAGATGGTGGGAGTAGTTTTGGCAATAGTTTCAATTGTCATCATGTATAGATTCAGTTAAATTGGAGAGGTGCCAGACCACCGCCTCCGGCGGGGCCTCGCCAAAGGCGATGGGTGGTCGAATGGGCCGCACATCTTTTTAAGATTGTAATGGATTAGAATATTCAAAATAGTTTTAAGGAGAGGTGCCAGAGTGGTCGAATGGGCCGCACTCGAAATGCGGTGTGCCGCAAGGTACCTAGGGTTCGAATCCCTACCTCTCCGCCCCGAACCAGAGCCGCTTTGCGGCACGGTTCGGGGCAGGCCAGTACCGTGCCAAGCCTTGAATCCGATCTAATTATTTTCAAGCTGGTTCTGGTACTGGTCGCCCCGTACCAAATCAAAGATTGATACGGGACACGCCCCGTTCCGAACAAAATATATGTATTACGTTTATTATCTCAAAAGTAAAAGCTCCAAAGAGAATTGCTATGTTGGATTTACTGGTGATCTCAAAAAGAGATTAGCTAGACATAATGCAGGCATGGTCGAATCTACCAAGCCATATATTCCTTGGGAACTTGTTTTTTATGAGGCTTTTATGGACAAAGTCGATGCAAAGAGAAGAGAAGATTATCTGAAAACTACAAAGGGCAGAAGAGCGTTAAAAATAATGCTTAAGGGATTCCTGAAGAAATAATCCAGTTCTGGTCGGGCGTTTATAAAAAAACATTTGGTTTAGAATTCTCAAAAACTACACCCAAAAACCCTCATTAATACAGGGTTTTTGTTGCTATTGACAATAATGAAACCACAACTATACTCATATGTTTGGATAATTCGGACAAATACAGTCTAAAAGCTATTTTAACAACATATTTCAACAGGTTGGTTCAAGGAGGAACCTATGAAAACTTTAAAGGTGTTGGCGCTTGTGGTAATAGCATTGTTTGTGTTTTCAGAGTCGGCTATCGCCAAGGGTTTCCAAAGAAAACCTGATCCCAGAAGCATGACTCCTGAAGAATTCGTACTGAAATTCCCGGATTCAATATTTCCGGAAAACAGAGCCATATGCGAAGACAACTGTATTTTCCTTTCCAAAGGTAAAATACTTTCTCGGGACTGGAAAGGGGATCCCGCGATAGAATCCCCCAGCGAATTCAAGGGTTTCGGATTCGAGACACCTTTTGTCCTAGTGAGAAGTCAAGAGCTTCTCCCGAAAGAGCTTGGAGAGTTTGCTGAGACTTTCATGAAGACGAAGAGCAATACCAGATGTCAGGAAGTTCAGTTGTTCTGGCAGCCATCCCGTGGCAGATTACTGTATGAACTTATCTTTGGAGACGTCAGGTCGCTTGACGAAAGAAACGCCTATCGGGTAAGAGCAAAGAAAGTTTGCGGGAGATTCTGTCTGGTGCAAGAAAAGGACCTCTCCGAACTTTCCTCCACTTTCCTTTATGACTTACTGTATGATTCTCCGGTCTTTCTTTTCCTCTTCTGTCTATTGGGAATTGTTTTGGCGGTGAGCGTCTTCTACGGTTTCAAAAGCAAGCCGCCTACCAAATAGCTCTTTTCAACTCACATACCAAACAACTGGACTCCCCAAGAGTCCAGTTTTCTTTTGTAAAATTTTTGCCAAAATCAGACTTTTTCGGCAGAATAACATTACAAGGCTAAAAAAATTCCAATATCGCCCTGTACTATCATGTACCGTATGGTTCATGGCACCACGTTGGGTACGGGGTACAATCCCACCCTCCTCGCAAATAAATTACGAAAGAATAAGATTTAGATTAAAAAATATTAAATTTTTTAATGAGAGAAAAAATAGATGAAAATAAATCTTTAAATAATCAAGAAATTCCTAAAACAGTCCTTGATTATTTAGAAGATAAACATAAAAGCATTGTTAATGATTACCGTACTCCAGATAATAAGTTTAGCGAGTCATGCGGTTTAATCACTGTCGAAATAGTTGAATTACTTCTGCGAGAAGGCAAAAAGCCTTATATTATGAAAGTTCATGAGGATGAACATAGAAATGGATTTATCCATTCAAAGAGACTTGCGCCAAAAATATATGAAGGTAGAATTCATTGGGGCGCTCATCAGGTGTGTTGTTGTGATGGCATGGCCTATGATCCAATTCTGGGAAAACCAATCAGCATTAAAGAATACACCAAGGCTGTTTTCGATGAAGATATAAAAATGGAAGTGTTGATTCCTCAAGAAAAAATAGAAGAATTTATTAACAGATAGTTGAAGATTATTTCTATTGCAAAGCTAAAAAAGTTCCAGCTTCGTCCCACACTCTCCGCACAATATTTTTGGTATCGAGTGACCGAGTCTTTACTGTTTAATCAAGTCATAGTAGAATTTGTTTAGACAAAGTGCAACCCTAAAATAAAAAATGGAAAAAACAAAAAAAGAGCTCCCGAGCGCGTTGCAATTGTTGGGAAAAAGCTGGAAACTTTACGAGTCACACTTAAAGACAATCCTCCTCACGCTGGGAGTGCCCTATTTATTGCTATTTATCTTGTTGATGTTATCTTTTTGGATAAGAATAGCTTTTCCCTTTAAAAATTTAGAAGTTTTTTCCTTTATAATATTCTTTCTTATTTTTCTTTTTATTATCCCCCTGTCCAACCTGGCTCTTCTTTATAGTATAAAAGAAGAACATTCTCTTTCAAAAGCCTACAAAAAAGCTTGGGCTAACCTATTACCTTTCCTCAATACATCGGTAACGGCCAACCTGTCGATCGAAGGAGGAAATTATCTCGTCATTCCGGGAATTATTTTCAATGTACAATTATTGTTTGTCCCATTGGTCTATATCCTCGAAGGAAAAACCAATGAAGCCGCGCTGGCCAGGAGCAAACAGTTGGTTCAAGACCGCTTCAAGGAAGTTTATTGGAAGATGATTGTGATTAATTTGGTTCAGGCTCCTCTCGGTATTTTACTTTATGCCTGTTTTCTTTTAATGGGATTTTATTCTTTTTTCGCCAGATTTAGCTCCAGTTACGATACGGGCATTGCTTCGGTGCTCGTTGTAATCTTTATACTGATTGGGATATATTTCTTGGTGTTTAGGCCTTTTGCCACTTTTTACCAGCTTCTGTTGTATTACGAGCTATGCAAGGAAAAGGGAACTGCTCCGCCGCCGCCGCTTCCCTCAATTAAAGGCATGCGGGCATTCAAAAATACTACGCTGATTATCATGTCCATAGTAGCAATACTGGGCATTATTTTCACTATTTACGGAATTTTGACCCACAAGATACTTCTATAAATATAAAGGAGTACACATTACCCTTCCCACTGTATCATCCCGCTTCTGATGCTGAAATCCCCCCTGAAACCGCGACCCCTGCCTGCCGGCAGGCAGGTAATCTCCTCAAATTTCTGTGCTTTCCCGAACCCTAAAAACGCCCCATCCTGTACCACATAGGGTACAGGACGCCGTAATCCTCACTGTCTGAAAGTTCTAGACCGAAGTTGCCCGCAAAAAAAGATTATTGTAGTAAAATTACATAAAATAAATTTCTAAAATGAAAAATAAAGGCTGGGCGTCGGTGATAAGCGTCTTAACGCTTTGCACAGTTATCTTTGCTGTCGGCTTATTCTTTGTCTATGACACGAAATCGATCGGCTATGTCCTGGTAGCTCTTTCAATTCTGTGTCTGCTGTCCCTGGTCCCATTCAAAATAAAAATCAGGTCAGTGAAACCGGATATAGTTTTTGGAATGATAGACAATGGCATACTAGCCGTAATGGCTGTAGCAGGTGCGGAAATTGCCGGAGTAGCTGGAGCGGTAATCGGAGGAGTGGTAGGAAATGCTGTAACTGACGGAATAGCGGGAATTTTTGAAGGACGGTCTGCCGAGAAACTAAGGTCTAAAAAAATCAGTGAAAGAAGAACAATTTTAAGCTCGGCGGTTGGCAAAATGGCTGGATGTTTATTAGGTGCAGGAATCGTTTTGATTTTAGCCGCATTGATAAAGAGTTAAACACTTTCCAGTACCAGCTTCCCTTATCCGTTTCCTAGTTAATAAATTATTAAAAAAAATGGCTAGCCAAAAAATAAAATCAACCGGCTGTTGTAAACCTTTTGATCCAGAACCATGGCAGGACAAAGTGATCACATGGAAGGATAAAATCTTCGTCAAAGACCACGTGACGAGCTTTTTGCATATCCCGCTTAATATGGGAAAGAAAATTGTTAAAAATATGGGAATGATAGAAAAAGCGGAGGCCGAGTCACCGCACCAATTAATGCTTACTGACGAAAAATCGCTCTGGGGTTCGGACATTTATATCGATGTAGCCAAAAGTGTTCCAGGAGCGCAGATGGCAACTATTTCCGGCACGTTTTTGACAAAGGTTTTTGAAGGGCCGTATCAAAATGTCGGCAAATGGGCCAAGGAAATGGAAAAATACGTCGAAAGCAAGAACAAAAAGCTCAAGAAAATTTATTTTTCCTACACCACCTGCCCCAAGTGCGCCAAAGCCTACGGCAAAAATTACATCGTTCTCTTCGCGCAGATAAGCTAGTATTGAAATATTTTATTTCTTTTCGCAAAATCCATTACTTTCCTCGCAATTGTTTAAAACCCTCATAAACAGAGGGTTTTAACGTCTATTGACAACTTTTTATATATCCTTATAGTTAAGTGTTCACAATCAGAAGCTAATCTAATTCAATTTAGCTAGCTCTTTGACAAACAACAGGTTTTTTTAAAGACCAACAAATCTATAGGGGAGGAAGGTTAATGGATTTAGAAAAGTTGAATCAAACGATTGGCGGAGTATTCGCACTCATGGCATGTATTAAGAGCGCGAGTAACGCTCTTGGGCTTACCAACGAGCAGATTATGGCTTTCTGCGATGCAACTCCGAATGGGGAGGAACTCTGGAAGAAGTTTACTGCCAAACGGGACAGCCCTGATACGCCCGAAGATTACAACTTCATTTCCTTTATGACTGAGATCCTTGCCAACATCGACCAGCCCAAAAAAGTGGTTGCAACTAGATTGCACGCCTTGCCGTATCTTTGTGTGCTTCCCCAGATGCAGGCGTTCGTCGTTTCCTCTGCAGTACTGCCAAAGCTCAAAGAGGTCATGACTGATGAAGAGATTGTTGCTGCCTCAGAATCCCATCAGCCAGAGCTTGACAAAATGCGGGCAGTCGCTTGTCGCGGATGTTCCATGCTCCATTGCGAAATGAATTTTCGTTTCCGCCCGCCAGGTTTTGAAGGATTAATGGATCAACCCTATAAAGAAAGATGCGAAAGAGGAGAAGCTCTTCTTGCCACACTTCTTCCCAAAGAGAGACGATCTGAACTGGAGCTTGAGGGGATTGATTGTTACTCCGGATATATGCCTTCCAGGAAAAATCCCCTGCTCTGGTTCTCTTTTGAGAAAGAGGGTCAGAAGCAATGGATAGACTGTCAGGTGGGCCGGGCGACCCTGAGAGTGAACGGAGAAAAGAAAGAACCGTTGGTCTCGACCTCACAGTTGAGCGACAAAATCAATGATGCCGTGGAAGCTCTTCTGTAAGATTAATCTCGGCTCTGCAAAATACCCCGACCAAGCTATCTCAAAGATACGGTCGGGGTTTTTCTTTTGTAAAAATTTTGCCAAAATCAGACTTTTTCTGTGATTCTATTAATGAAATAGCTTTTAAAAGAAAAAAGCCCTAAGCTGAAACAGCTTCGGGCTAAAGGGAAAGATGAGAGAGGGGCGGATAACCGAAAACCGTTTCTCACCCTTTTTATCGTCTTACCAGTGAATAGGCTTCGTGGCCACTCCACCTATGCTGTTTCAGACGCCAGCACAATTATTGACGATTAATCCGATCGTCAACACGCCCTTCCACGGTTTTACTCTCATCCGTTTTCAAGCGTTTTGTCTTCTTCCATTCTTCTTCGGAAAACTCTTTGATTCTCCGGTAATATCCGGACCAATCAGGCAAAACTTTTCTTAGCGCGGAAAAGACGCTTTCGATCTCTATGATCAACTTTTCTATAACCCCTTCCGCGCTGTAATCGAGCGGAATCTCACAGCCGTATCCGTAGTATCCGTTAGGGTTGTCGTTTTCGTTGGAAACAAGGCCAAAGTGTCCGTATTCAAGGGGAACAGAATGATGGGAGCTTATTATGAAGCTTTTTACCTCATCGCAAAAATCGTCCCATCCCTTCAAGTCAACAAACAAGAGGATTATCGTGCTTGCATAAGCGTAGTCGCCCACGTTGAAAGAATAGGTCAGGCGGGGATAAAAATCGGGGGGAACATCGGGAGCCTCTTTGAGGGAAATCAATATGGGATAACGGCCATACTCCTCAATTCTCACTTGAACCCTGTCGTTCGAGAGAAGAAGCATGTCTTTGATGCGTCTAGCAAGGCGATTTCTTTCCTCGTCTGTAAAAGTGCTGGTGTTCATCAGTCTGCCTCCTTTCGGCTTTTGTCGGTTATTTGACTTCTTTTCAGTTAAGTGCTTATCTATTGTCAAAGAGCTTCAAATCAGGCTATATTAAAACAAGGTGGAAGTCAATGCATTCTGTTTTAAATTAAATATAAAAACTTTATGAAAAAAATTAAACCGCCCCATTATAATGTTTATACCCGACTGAAGCCTTCTAAAATTCACGGCGTGGGGGTTTTTGCGATTAGGGATATTCCGGAGAATACACCGGTTTTTAATCCGGAAGAACCGGTGGAGGAGGAATTTATCGTGAGCAAAAAAGAAGTGAAAAAACTGGATCCTGAGGTCCAAAAGCTATATCAAGATTTCTGCGTGGATCAAGGGGGATTGTTTTAACGGTCCGGATAATTTTGATCTAGTGACCGTCGCTTGGTATGTGAATCATTCGAAAAATCCCAACGTAAAATATGAGGACGATAATTTCGTATCTCTCAGAAAGATTAAAAAAGGCGAGGAAATCACGACGGATTACAGCACTTACAGCGGCGAGCCCGATTACGAGTAATCCCTGTTTGGCAATCTGAATAATCCGATTGGCAAGTGGCAAATTGAAAAGATTATTTTGACTTTTGGATACCTTTATGTAACATAAAGGTAGACGAATAATTAAAAGCCATGAAAAAAGTATGTTTTAAAACTGTGGTTTGGCGTGAGGAAAAATATTTTGTTGCCCAATGTTTGAATGTGGATGTTTCCAGTTTCGGTAAAACCAAAAAGGAAGCTTTGGCGAATTTAAGCGAAGCTTTGGGGTTGTATTTTGAAGATAAAAAACCTTCTCAAATGGCTAAAATAAATAAACCGGAATTAGTCAATCTTTGCCCTCGTTATGTCTAAGCTATACTCCTCTAATCAGATTATCAAAGTGCTTCGCAAGAAGGGCTTTATGTTTGTTTCCCAAAAAGGCAGCCACGTGAAATTCAGAAAATTATCAGGTAAAATTAGTTTTACAGTAATAATACCTGCGGACAGAAAAGAGATACCGTTTGGAACTTTCAGATCCATTTTGCGGCAAGCAAATCTAACGATAGAAGATTTTAAAAAGAGAAAATAATTTTTTTGTTTAAAATAAATGAAAACACTCGTGATTTATTATTCCCGGACAGGCACGACCAAAAAAGTGGCGGAGGAAATTGCCGAGAAACTCGATGCTGATATTGAGGAAATCAGGGATACGGTAAAACGGAGTGGGATTTGGGGCTGGCTGATTTCCGGACGGGACGGAATGAATCGTCGATTAACAAAATTACATAGGATGGACAAAAATCCTATTGATTATGATCTGGTAATCGTTGGAACGCCGATCTGGGCGGGAATTTCTGCTCCGGTGCGAACTTATCTCACAGCATTTAAATCAAATTTCAAAAAAGTGGCATTTTTTTGCACTATGGGCGGCAGCGGAGAAAAAAAGACTTTCAAAGAAATGGGTGAAATTATCGCTAAAGAACCAGTCGAAACTTTAACGCTGTTGACGAGAGAAGTAACAGGGGATGACTACAAGGAGAAAGTAGAGAATTTTATTTCGTCAGTTCGAGAAAAGTAAATTTATATTGGTCATTACTGCACTCTTTTTTGCTTACTTCCCTATTAAACTCCGAATAATCCGGGAAAAAAGTGTCGGCGTCGGCGGGAGCGTCGTCGACGACGGTTAGGTAGAGTTTATCCGCATAAGGAAGCGATAAATTGTAGATCATTCCTCCCCCGATAATAAAAATTTCTTCCAGCGATTGCTTGGCTTTCTCGAGCACTTCTTCGAGAGAGTTTTTTATTTCTATTGTACCTTCTGCCCTGTACCGTTCGGTACAGGGTGCCACTTTAAAGTCTGCCATTTTGGTAACTACAATGTTTTTTCGCTGAGGAAGAGGCTTCCCTATCGATAAAAACGTCCGGTCGCCCATGACAACAGTCTTTCCTAGAGTTTTTTCTTGGAAGTGTTTCATGTCTTCGGGAATATCCCAAAGCAGTTGGTTGTTTCGGCCGATAGCCCGGTTTTTACCGACAACGGCGATAATTGAAATCATTTATTTGTAGACTATCATCCTCTCGTCCATTGTCATCCTCCGGCTTGACCGCCCGCCTGCCGGACGGGCAGGGAGGATCCAGGTTTGCTAATTCTAAACACCTGGATCCCCGCCGGAGTTTACCCCATGCTTTGACACGGGGCGGGGATGACAATAGGATAGTTGATTATAAGTATTGGCTATTTCTGTTTCCTGTCGTATTTTTTATCCCTCTCCCTGAACCCCCCAATATTGGCTATTTCTGCTTTCAGCGAAGGATGAGGATCGTAGTTTTCTAGAGTTATATCCTCCAGCTTGAAATCGTCAATGTTTTTTATGTCGGGATTTAATTTGAGAGTGGGAAACGGCTTAGGTTCGCGGGAAAGTTGTTCTTTCACTTGATCGAAATGGTTGGAATAGATGTGGACGTCGCCGAAGAAGTGAACAAACTCCCCGACTGCTAAACCGGTTACCTGAGCGACCATCAAAAGCAACAAAGCGTAACTGGCGATATTGAAAGGCACGCCTAAAAAAGAATCGGCGCTTCGCTGGAACAACCCCAAGTTAAGCTTTCCGCCCACTATGCTGAATTGGAAAGTGGTATGGCAAAAGGGCGGTACTTCGTTCCTATTTTTTTCCGAAGCCATTTGGTAGATGAAATCAGGGTTCCAGGCGGAAACGACATAGGATTTGCGATAAGGATCAGCTTTCAAGCCGTCGATCACCCAAGCCAATTGGTCGATTTCTCGGCCGTCGCTGGCCGGCCACCGGCGCCACATCCGGCCGTAGATCGTGATCAAATCGCCCCATTGCTTGACGAATTCACTGTCTTTCGGCTCGGCTTTCAGCTTGGCAATGAAACTTTCTTGATCCATATCTTGGGCGGGACTATTCTGTAGGCAGTGTTTATGGTATCTTTTCCACGCCCATTCGTCCCAGATGTGCACGTCGTTATCGACTAAATATTTTATATTAGAATCCCCACTAAGAAACCATAGCAACTCAATGAATATTCCCCGGTAGAACGTTTTTTTGCTGGTTAGCAAGGGAAACCCCTGATTTAGATCAAATCTGATCATACGGCCGAAGACCGAACGAATGAAAGGGGGTTCTTCGCCTTTGTCTTTGTACTGCTCTAAGACTTCCGGCGTAAAAAACAGTTGTTTGTCCGAACCATGATCGAGGATGTCCCTTAATAAATCTAAGTATTGATACTCGGGATGATTGTCCATATTATTTTAATATGTTTTACATAATACTAATTTAACATTTCATGTATCACGTTTCATATTTCATAAATATTTCAAGTTCCATGTTTCAGGGAATCCAAACATGAAATCTGAGATATGATACATTCATGAAATATGAAAAATGAGATATGGCACATATAACAAGAATATCCGAGTGTGTTTTCGTACAAAAGGCAAAAAGCACAAGACACCCTATTTATATATCGGGAATTTTTTACAGAGAGCTTTTACTTCTTTGTGAATGCGCTTTAAAACCTTATCATTCTTCCAATTCTCAACTGCTTCATTAATCCATTTGGCGATCATTTTAATCTCTTTTTCTTTCATTCCCCGCGTAGTCACGGCTGGTACGCCGATGCGCACTCCGCTCGGATCCATCGGTGAGCGCGGATCATCCGGGATAACATTTTTATTAAGCGTAATCCCGACTTTATCCAAGACTTTTTCCGCTTCTTTTCCAGTCACTCCTTTGCTGCCAAAAACATCGACCAGTACCATGTGATTGTCGGTTCCCCCGAACATTAGTTTAAACCCGTGTTTTTTCAGTTCTTTTTCTAAGACTTTGGCGTTTTTGATTATTTGTTTGGCGTATTTTTTGTAAGCGGGTTCGAGTGCTTCGCCGAAGCAAACTGCGAGCGCCGCGATCTGGTGCATATGAGGGCCGCCCTGAAATCCTGGAAAACAGGCCTTGTCGATGGCTTCCGCGTATTTCTGCTTGCACATAATCATCCCTCCGCGCGGTCCGCGCAAGGTTTTGTGGGTGGTAGTGGTTATGATGTCGAAATAAGGAACTGGATTAGGAATAGCTTTTCCGGCGATCAAACCGGCAATGTGAGCAACGTCGATCATGCTTAGGGCGCCGACTTTCTTGGCGATTTGAGAGAATTTTTTGTAATCCAGCTGGCGGGTATAAGCGGAAAAACCGGCTAAAATCAGCTGGGGTTTTTCTTTTTTGGCCATTTCTTCCAGTTTTTTGTAATCTATCTTGCCGTCTTTGCCGGTTTTGTAGCGGACGAAATTATACACTTTAGCGGATAGGGTGACTGGATGGCCATGGGTGAGGTGTCCGCCGTGCGACAAATCCATGCCTAGAACCTTGTCTCCCGGCTTCAGAACCGCGCTGTAGGCGATCATGTTGGCCGGCGCGCCGGAAAGAGGCTGGACATTGACGTGGTCGGCGCCGAACAGCTTTTTCGCTCGGTCTCGAGCGATATTTTCAATAATATCGGTATACTTTTGTCCGCCATAATATCTTTTCGTTGGATAACCCTCGGAATATTTATTGGTAAACGCCGTACCTAAGGCTTCAAGCACTGCCAGCGAAACATAATTTTCCGAAGCGATCAGCTCCATTCCCTCTTGTTGTCTTTTCATTTCTCCCAAAGTAGCCTTATAAACCGCTAGATCCTGCTTTTTCAGGTTGCGCATATTAGATATTTTTATAAATATTTTTTTATTCCTTGGTATTGTCATCCCGACCGAGTCGCCGTGGCGATGAGTGGAGGGATCCCTTTCGAATATAAAAAGGGATTCCTCGACTTGTCCTACGGACTCGCTCGGAATGACAAATACGCTAGGAATAATAAGGGAATTAAGGTTTGAAGTATTCTGCGTCTTTACAAATAATTCTTTTAATTATTCACTATGATTTTATTAAACACAATTTGTAATAAATGTACAATTTTGCTTGACAATTCGTATTTCTTGTTGCTATAGTCAGTTATTCCTAATAAGCGGAAGGTACATTACAATGCAACGCTGTTTTTAATAAACATTGTTGCCAAACAAGAAAGGAGTTGACGATGAGCAATGAACTTATGCTCGATGTCGGCCAAGCAGCTGAGATCAAAGAGGCAATGAGGAGGGCAAGAGGAAGTGATGGCTCTAAGTGGACAAACTCTGCCATAAAAAAGTTATGTGAGGGACGTACTTTTGGTCAAGTTCTTGATATCGTCGAAGGCAGAGCTAAGGCAGAATATCTTTCTGGAAACGGTACAGTGCTTGACTTTGCTGGAACGGTTACAATTCCTGCTAACTCTCATAGTCTTGCTGTCCGAGACAACTTAACAGAATTCAACGGCGATCTAACTGCCTTAAAAGTTTATTTGGTCGCCAAGGAGTACAAATTTTCTTCTCAAAAGTGGCTGGTCAATAGGGTCGAGGATGAACCGATTGGTAAAATGTTCCTTTGCTATTACGATATTAAGCGTGGTGGTTCGGCGGCAACCGATATTGCCATAATTGAAAAACTTGGAGGAGAGAAAATTGCGGTTACGAATCTAAGATCAATTTTTAGGCTGTTACACTCTCAAAGCAACGGTGAGGATGGAGATTTGTTGACTGATTATAGATACGAAAATGTATTTTATGTCAACGATGAACAAAGCCCGAATCTTTTCAAAGTTTCTGTTTGTTGGTATTCCGGCGAGGCTGATTTTAAAGGAGGTTGGCGCATAGGTGTGGGGGAAGTAGGCGATGCAGGAGCGTGGAGTGTCGGTGACCGCGTATTCGCGCTTGATCCCAGACGTAATTAAGAACAGGAACTCTCTGGTTCAAAGACTCTCAAGAATTTACAGTTCAGGAGGGTCTTTTTTTTATGCAAAATTTTACCCCTGCTTTTACGGGGGTTCAGGATGACAAAGAGTTCTTTAAATTATTCACTATGATTTTATTAAACACGATTTTGATTTTTTCAATCGAGTATCATTAAAAAAGTCCCTTTTTCAGGGACTTTTTTGCAGTAAACTTTATTTCTTTCTCTTCTTCTTTCGGCGGCGGATAATGAATTTATTTGAAGGTTTGGTTTTCTTGCGAGTTTTGACGCCCTTAGCGGGTTTGCCCCAAGGAGTCTTGGGATGGGTAAGTCCGATAGGCTGGTTTCCTTCTCCTCCACCGTGCGGGTGGTCGACCGGGTTCATAACTTTTCCACGAACCTGCGGCCTTCGTCCCATCCAACGCTTACGGCCAGCTTTTCCAATAGTAATAGTATTATGTTCGACATTGCTGACTCGTCCGATCGTTGCCATGCAAGCATCGGGAAAAATTCTGATTTCCGTCGAGGGCATTTGTATCTGGGTAAAACCGTTTTCATTGGCCATCACGATGGCGGCTGATCCGGCCGATCGCACGACTTGCCCACCTTTTCCCGGCATCATTTCAATATTAAAAACTTCGGTACCGACTGGAATACGTTTTAACGTTGTCCGGTTGCCGATTTTAAGTTCCGCTTTTTCGGAAAAAACTACTTTTTGACCGCCTTTTGCTCCCTGCCAAGCCAAAACATATCTCTTTTCACCGTCAACAAAGGAGAGCAACGCGATAAATCCGCTTCGATTAGGATCTTTTTCAACTGAGATAACCGTAGCCGGTATTTCCAGTTTTTTACATCGAAAGTCCACCAAGCGATATTTTCTTTTGTGTCCTCCTCCGCGATGGCGAATCGAAATCTTACCAGTGCTCATTCGTCCGGATTTGCTGGTTTTTCCTTTCGTTAAAGACTTCTCCGGTTTCTTCTTTTTATCGAAACCCGAGGCGACGTAGGACATTATCCTTTTTCCCGCATTCTTGATTTTTCTGACTTTAATTGCCATAACGATAGATTAAGCACTAAATTGAGAATTCTAAGTTCCAAATAATCCTAAATTACAGGCTTTAAATTTAAAATTCAATGCTTGGTGTTATTTGGAGCTTATGATTTTCAATTTTCAATTTCAACTTACTTGGATTTCTTAAGGCTTTGTCCTTTTACCAAGGTGACAATTGCCTTTTTCGCTTTTCTGCCCTTTATTCCCTCTCCGAATTTACGCATAATTTTCTTCTGATGCTGGGGCATTATATTGACATCTTTAACTTTTACCCCATAAATCTGCTCAACCGCCTTGCGGACGGTTATTTTATTGGCAGAATGCCTTACCAAAAAGGTATGCTTTCCCAACTGCTCGCCGGCCACGATTTTCTCGGTCATCAGAGGCTTGATAATTATATCTTTCAATGAATTCTGCATAAATCTTGATTATTTGGTAATTTTAGCGGCTAATCTTTTCTCCAATTTGTCCAACGCTTCTTTTTCAATCACTACGAATTTATGGCTCAGCAAGTCGAGGACATTTACGCCGGCCAGCGTTTTAATGCTGACTTTTGGCAAATTATTTCCTGCTCGGTTCAATGTGGCGTTCTTTTCGGAAGCTACCAACAAAATCGTGTGGTTCGATACTCCTAATTTTTCAATAATTCCGGATAATTCCTTAGTCTTCGGCTTGCTGATTTTCCAATCCTCCACCAATTTTATTTCGTTATCTAAAGATTTTTTCGCAAAAACCATCGCCAGAACTAATTTACCCACTTTCTTGTTAATCTTAGTGGAATAATTTTTATCGCTGCGCGGTCCGAAAGTAACTCCTCCCCCGACCCACAATGGGCTTCTAATCGATCCAGCGCGCGCTCGTCCAGTTCCCTTCTGTTTCCAAGGTTTTTTCCCACCGCCTTTGACTTCCCCTCTGGTTTTGGTGTGGGCTTTGGACACCCGCTGGTTATTTTGAAGCGAAACCATTACTTGGTGGACTAAAGCGGGGTTGAATTCAACTGAAAAAGATTTGTCTTTCAGCTCGACATTTTTCGTTTCTTTTCCTTCTAAATTGTATACAGGAATTTTCAACATGACTTGTTGTTTAGCGGGTTTAATGGGTTAATTGTGTTTAGCGGGTTTGAAATTTAACTCGCTCAACTCGTTAACTCGCTCAACTCGTTAAACACTTGTAATTTTCACCCAACTGCCCTTTCTTCCAGGGATCGCTCCTTTGACAGCGATAACCGCTTTTTCTTTGTCCACCCAGGCAATTTTTAGATTTTTCACGGAAACTTGTTCGTTCCCCATTCGGCCAGCCATTTTTTTGCCTTTCTGAACATGCTCTGGAAAAGCGGAACCGATCGAACCGCCGCTACGGAGTACGTGCCTGTGGCCGTGGGATTTAGGTCCTCCGGCAAAATTATGCCTTTTAACCACTCCTTGTGTTCCTTTCCCCTTGCTGATGCCGGTTACCTTAATCTTGTCTTCAGCTGAAAACAAATCAACTTCTAAAGCCGATCCTATCTCATTGGAAAAATCCTCCGGCTGGTTTATCGGAAATTCTTTCACTACTTCGAAATTAGCTCTTTTGGCAATAAGCTCCTGGCCATTCTTGACTTCCTGGTTTTTTTTCTTGGCGATACCTAAGCAAACAGCTTCGTAGCCGTTTTTTTCTTTGGTTTGCCTGCCCAATACCAACAGCCCCTTGCAATCAACCAAACTGATCGGTTCAACTTCTTTCTTCTCGTTCCACCATTGGGACATGCCAATTTTTTTACCAAGAATGAATTTCATAATCGTAATTCGTAAATCGTAATTCGTAAATCGTAATTCGCCTGAAATCAAAAAGAATATTTGGAAATATTCCCTGATTACGAATTACTAGTTACGGGTTACGGTTCACTACATCTTAATTTCCACGTCAACACCGGCGGGGAGATCGAGATTGGTAAGGGATTCTATAGTTTTAGAGGTGAAATTTTCAATATCGATTATTCTCTTATGCACTCTCATTTCAAACTGGTCGCGGGCATCCTTGTGGACGAAAGTGGATCGGTTGACAGTATAGCGTCTAATTTTGGTAGGGAGGGGCACTGGCCCTTTGACGATAGCTCCTGTTCTCTCGGCTGTTTCAACGATTTGGCGCGCCGAAAGATCGATCACTCGGTGATCATAAGCTTTGATTTTGATCCTAATGCGATTATTGTTGTTATTCTCCTCCGCCATATACTTTTTTGATTTACAACTTACGATTTACAATGAAATTTAATATAATTGTAAGTCGTCAATTGCTAATCCTCTTCGAATTAGCAGGGTTCAGGGTAAAAACCCCAAACCCCGCGTAATTATGTGAAATCAGAGTTGTCTTATTTTGTAATTTCCGTTACTACGCCGGCGCCTACTGTTCTTCCACCTTCTCGGATAGCAAATCGCATTTCTTTTTCGATAGCGACTGGCTTTATTAACTTAATCTTGAATTTCATGGTGTCTCCCGGCATTACCATCTCAACTCCTTCAGGAAGGGCAACTTCTCCGGTTACGTCAGTTGTTCTAATAAAGAATTGTGGCTTGTATCCTGTAAAGAAAGGAGTGTGTCGTCCGCCTTCTTCTTTGGTCAAAACATAAACTTCGGAATCAAACTCGGTATGAGGAGTAATCGATCCTGGTTTTGCCAATACTTGTCCTCTTTCCACATCTTCTTTTTTAATACCGCGAATAAGAATTCCCGCATTGTCACCCGCTTGTCCTTTGTCCAGTTCCTTATTGAACATCTCGATTCCGGTTACTGCGGTTTTCTTGGTGTCGCGAAGACCGACTATTTCAACCTCATCGCCTAAGTTGACTACTCCTCTTTCGATTCTTCCGGTTACAACCGTGCCTCGTCCTTCAATGGAGAAGATGTCTTCGATAGGCATCATATAAGGTTTGTCGACGTCTCGTACCGGCTCAGGAATTTTAGCATCCAAAGCATCAACCAGTTCAAGTATCTTTTTGGCGTTTTCGTCATTTGCGTCCTTGGCTTCAAGCGCTTTCAGGGCGGAGCCTTTAATAATGGAAGCACCGTTACCGTCATACTCGTACTTATTAAGAAGCTCTCTTATCTCGGCTTCCACTAAATCAACCAATTCCGGGTCGTCAACTTGGTCTACTTTATTGATAAACACAATAATTTCCGGTACTCCTACTTGGTGCGCCAAAAGGATGTGCTCCTGAGTTTGGGGCATAGGACCGTCAGTTGCGGCCACAACCAAGATTGCTCCGTCCATTTGGGCGGCGCCAGTGATCATATTCTTAACATAGTCAGCGTGTCCCGGACAGTCGATGTGAGCGTAGTGACGCTTGTCGGATTCATATTCGACGTGCGCGGTAGCAATAGTAATACCTCTTTCTTTTTCTTCGGGAGCGGAGTCGATTTCGTCTACTCCTTTGTTAGAAGCGGTTTTACCGGCTAAATGTAAACAATGCAAGAGAGCGGCTGTCAAAGTCGTCTTGCCGTGATCGACGTGCCCGATTGTTCCCACGTTAACGTGTGGCTTTGTTCGACTAAATTTTTCTGCTGCCATTTTTTTCTTGGGGCCCCCTGTATACTACTTATATATCAAGGGTAACCTTAATTAATTGTTAGATTTTATAAATGATAAAATTTAAATTCGTACGCGACTAATAACTTATAACGGGCAAATTTATTTTATGCAAAAAACACCAAAAATAACTGAGTAGCTCAGTTATTGATTACCCGTCCCGTTATGTCTGCTATTCTGGTAATAAGAATGCAGTACAACAATAAGATTGTCAAAAAATAAACCCGTGATACGTGAACCGTAATGCGTAATGCGTAAAATAAGTACGAATTACGATTTACGTATTACGTGTTACGATTTACGAATTACGAATTCATAAAAATAGGTTATAAAAGTAAATAGCCTAAAACTTTGTTGTAATTATGCATGCAGGATAATTTGACCATTGTTAAAAAAATAAAAAAAGCAAGCGATTCGGAGGAAATATTTACCAGTTGGAGCAAACTGGTTGCCGGAGTCTGCTTTTATCTTATTTATGCGATAATCCTTGCGTATACGGGATTATTCAATATAGGATTTTTGTTGGGTGGTTTTTTGGTGATCATTTTTTTGAGCGGATCCCTCAATTCAGTTATTTTGTTATTCAGAACTTTCTTCTTAGAAAATTTTGATTTTTTGAGATTCCTACTGACCATTGTTTGGATTATTTGGTTCCTGCTACTAATTATCTATTCGCCTTTTCCCGCTTTTTCCGGCAGGGATGAGGGTTCGTATGCAAACGCGGCTCTTTATTTGGAGAGATTTCATGACATAGAGTTCCGTCTGCCTTTGCTGAATTATTTAAAAAGTGAAGGGCTGGCTCACCAGTCATTGAATTTTCCGGGATTTATCATAGAAGATAGTAACCTGACTTCTCAATTTAGCCCTGCCTATTCAGTGCTTTTGGGGATTTTCTACTCGTTCACGAAAATGACGGCCGTTTTTACTTTGGTAAACGGATTTTTAATTCTGGGAGGGAGTGTGGCTTTCTATCTAATAATCCGCCAATTTGCTCCTCGCTGGTTTGCTGCTGCGGGGCTGATAGCTTTGATTTTTAACTTTGTTTTTCTTTGGTTTCCCCGTTTTACATTCTCAGAGAATCTGGCTTTTTTTCTTTTCTTCAACCTTGTTTGCTTCCTTTTTCTTTTGCGAAAAACAGGGAATTTTACTCTCCTGTATCCAATAGCCGGTCTGATTATACTGTTTCCTTTAGTTCGACCAGAAGGGTGGTGGCTTCTATTTACCGCCGTATTCTTACTTAGTGTTTGGTATCTAAGAGGACTAATAGAAATATCCAGAGACCGTCTGGTAAAATTTCTCCTAGTTTTATTGGGGGGATTATTCTTTTCGGCGTATGTGATATATGATCAATTGCCTGTCTATAAACGACTTGTAAGAGATTGGATTGAATGGCCGTCGACTTCAGGAAACTATGCCAATGTTATCGGCGGAAAAATTTCCTTTAATGATTTTTATGGAATAGTAACTGCTTTTTTCCCTTCACCGGAGCGTTTTTTGTATTTTCTCAAGGTAGAATGGAATTATGGAATTTTAGTTTTTGGATTGGCCGCCGTAGCGGCGTTGTTAATCTTTTTGTTTGATAAAGACAGAAAGATATTTTCCAATAAAATCCGAATTTTACTAGGGATTATCGCTTTATTAAGCTTTCCGTTTTTCAGCGCTTTTATTTCCCCTCAAATTTCTGCCGACCACCCATGGATGTTGCGCCGTTTTTTCTTCGTTGTATTGCCTTGCGGCATTTTGGCATTTTTGATGCTAGTCTTAGCTTGTGCGAAAAAAATTCCCCAGCAATATCCTATACCACTCATATCTCTTCTGTTAGCCCTGATGCTAATCCCTTCTATTTCCGCTTCCACTTATTTTCTTACAATAGAAACGGACAATGGGAGAGAAGAAATTTTGTACGGTTTAGCGAAATATTTCAGTGAGGACGATTTTGTTTTCTTAAGCAGGGAAGCTAGCGGAGACGGTTGGAAAATGTGGTCTGAACCCCTGTCTTCTCTATACGGGAGGAACGCTGTTTATGTGTATAGTCCGGAGAATATTGTCGGTATGCGGCAAGTAATTCTAGATCGTCGTTCCCAGGGCAATAAGAGCTTTGTCGTCTTGCCGGAAAGAGCTTTTGACTTTGAACATGAATTGGGAAAAACATTTAATTTAATTCTCGAGAAAGAAGCTTCTTTTAACAACTTGCAGTTTGTGACCAAAAAAGGATCGTTTGATAGCGAGTTTCCTGTTCTTGAGAACCGGGAGCAGACGGTAAAAATATATTTACTGACACCAAGGTAGGATCGAATTATGCCCGCCTGCCGGCAGGCAGGAAGTACGAAGCATGAATCATGAACTCAGGTTAAGCATTTATTCGCTATTCGTAATTCTTGATTCTTTATTCAGACAAAATATTAATGATAAAATCAATAGCAATGAAAAAAAATAAAAACAAAGCTTTTACTTTGATCGAGTCTATGGTCGTCCTCTTTATTATCGGACTCCTTTCTTTTATCGGCGCCATTGGTTTCGGGAAGGTGAATCGTCAAAAAATGGTTCAGCAAGCCGCGTACAGGATCAGTACGGATATAAGCGCCAACAGGGACTATTCCATTTTTGGCAAGCCAGTAAGTGAAAAATACCCTTGTGGTTATGGAATTTCTCTAAAGAAAGGAGGAGGAGAAATTAAAAATGTTTATACCTCTGGAACTGGAATGGACAGGGTGAGCACTATGGAAGCGAATAAAACCTGCGACGAACTTATTGAAAATAAGGAAGTCGAGCTGAAAGAATCGGTTGCCGACGACCCAAACAGTCTTTCGCTTGAAAAGACAGCAATTGAGAAAACGCAACTGTATCAAGGCGGAGCTTCCAAAGGAGAGTATGGTTGTTTGGTTTTGCTTTATTCTGCTCCTCGGGGAAAAATGTTTTATTGTACTGGATCCGCCTCGACTTGCCCCCCCGTGAAATGTACTTTTCAGATCTTTTCTGAGAGCGGATCAAATAATAAATCTGATTTTTTCTCAGCCGACGTGATGATCACTGAAGGGAATAATTCAGAAAGAAGCTACTTAAGGATTTATCCGAGTGGGAACAGTGAAACAATTTTAGAATAAATTGTCTTTGACAGTTTTGTTTTTATCTATTTTACTGAACCTACAATTCAATAAAAGCTTTCCAAGACTGCAAGCAATCAAATAAGACTTGCATACTCGCCTGAGGCGGGTCCGCTAACAGCGGAGAAAGAAATTCAATAGGCATACGAGTGCCAATATGTTTGTCTTTCTAGAGAGTCTTGCTTAAAGCAAGATTTTTTATTTTAATGTAGCGGATAAATCGTAAACCGTAATATGTCATCCGTAATACGTAATATGTAGTACGTGAAGCAGACAACCAATTATTACGAATTACGATTTACGGATTACGATTTACAATTTACGGATTACGAATTACTTATTACGAATTACGAAATATTATGTTAACAAAATCTCAAAAGGAAAAAATAATTGCTGATTTAAAAGAAGCTTTGGATCAAAACAAAGTTTTAGTAATGGCCGATTTTCGCGGACTTACCGTGAAAGATATGAGCGATTTGAAAAAAGAGGTTAAAGAATTGGGAGGAAAAATGCAGGTTGCGAAAAAAACCTTGTTAAACATCGCGCTGCAAGAAAAAGGAGTGGAATTCGATACCCGCAGTTTCAGCGGTCCGTTAGTTTTTGTTTTTGGTCCGGAAGAGACTTCCGTTCCTAAAAAACTATGGAATTTTGCTAGAAAGAACGAGCATTTAAAAATTGAGGGAGGCGTGCTTGAAAGCAAGGTTTTGAATTCGGAAGAAGTTGTAATGCTCGCAAAATTGCCTTCGAAAGAAGAACTTTTGGCAAAATTAGTGGGTACCATTCAAGCTCCGGTGAGCGGATTCGTATATGTTTTGGCGGGAACGATTGGATCGTTGGTGAATGTGGTTAAGGCTATTTCAGATAAGAAAGCAAAAGCTTAGGAGTAGCGCGAGTGAGTCCTGAAGATTTATTTTTTCTGGCGAAGACGACGAAAAAAGAAATCTTCAGGACTCACTCTTGTAAACTTTTAAATATTTTTTATAAATTTTAAATTACATTAATGGCAGAAGAAGTAAAACAAGAAGAAGTCAAGGAAGAGGTCCTGAAAACAGTTTCCGCCCCGGCGGACAAGCAGGATGACAAAAAAGAGGAAGTAAAAGAAGAAAAAGCAGAAGAAAAAAAAGAAGTGCCGGCTAAATTCAAAAACCTCGTTGAGGAAATCGAAAAAATGAGTGTTTTGGAATTGTCCGAGCTGGTAAAGGTGCTTGAAGACAAATTTGGTGTTAGCGCAGCTGCTCCAATGGCGGTAGCGGCAATGCCGGCAGGAGGAGGAGAAGAAGGCGGAGAAGTTGAAAAAAGCACTTATGATGTTGAACTTACCTCATCGGGTGCAGCTAAAATCGCCGTAATTAAAATGGTTCGCGAAATCACGGGACAGGGCCTCAAAGAGTCAAAAGATATTGTTGATGCTGCTCCAAAAGTGATCAAGGCGGGGGTATCCAAAGCGGAAGCGGATGAAATGAAGAAAAAACTGGAAGAAGCAGGAGCCACGGTTGAGTTGAAGTAAAAATTGTTTATAAAAATTTGTAGTTTGTTTATGTAGAGACGTAGTATTGCTACGTCTCTACATGTTTTTGAGGGCGTTATGAGGTTCAGCTAATATTTTTTTAACGAGAATTTAATCTTTGTTCTGTATAATTAGAATTGTGACTAAATTATACAGAACAAAATTTCGGGCTAATTCGGGGAGGCTTAAAGGCTACGACTATTCGTTGCCGCGGCATTATTTTGTGACAATTTGTACGAAGGGCAAAAAACATTATTTTGGAAAGATTGAGAATTGGGAAATGAAGTTGTCGTGGCAAGGCAAAGTAATTAAAAGCTGTTGGATAAATTTACCCAAACATTATCCAAATTGTATTTTGGATGAATATGTAATTATGCCGAACCATTTTCATTCTATTATTCATTTGGATCGTATCAACATTAAACATGTAGGGGCGGGTTTTAAACCCGCCCCTACACAAAATTACTCTAAACCATATTCATTGTCAGAAATTATTCGGGCATTCAAAACTTTTTCTGCCAGACAAATTAACATTAAACAAAATACTCAAGGGAGACCTTTCTGGCAAAGGAATTATTACGACCGCATCATCCGCAACCACTATGAACTGGAATGCGTCCGTAAATATATTCGTGAAAATCCGCAAAATTGGGACCAACTAAACAATAAAACTGAAAACATATCTAATGAAATCAAAAAATTGTATTCCCGAAGATGAAAAAATTTATTGGGCGGCGTTTTACCACCTGGGAATTAACGGCGAAAAAAACCTCCGGCGTTTGATAAAGAAATTCGGGAATTCAAAGGAAGCATGGGAATATTTTTATAATCTGGATATTAATAATGTAGAGACGTTGCATTGCAACGTCTCTACGGAAATGGTTAATAAAATCAAAAATTTTTCCCTCGAAAAATTAAAATCCGATCTGGAAAAATTCAATATTAATTTAGTTACGCTGGACTCGCCTGAATATCCCGCCAAACTAAAGCAAATTAAAAATCCGCCATTGGTTTTGTATTATAAATCTAAACATGTAGGGGCAGGTTTTAAACCTGCCCCTACAGAAAATATGTTAGCCGTGGTCGGCACTCGTCGCTCAACCGCTTACGGCAAACAAGCTTTAAACAGCTTGTTGCCTGCCATCGTGAAAAGAAATATTGCTATTGTTTCCGGTTTGGCTCGGGGAATCGACATCCAAGCCCACAAAATAACCCTGGAACATAATGGAAAAACTATTGCGGTTTTAGCAGGAGGGCTTGATCAAATCTATCCTCCCGAACATAAAAAATTTGCCGAAGATATCGTTGAAGCAGGCGGGGCGATAATAAGCGAGCATCCACCCGGCACGCAATATTTACGGCAGTATTTTCCCGCTCGGAATCGTGTTATAAGCGGTTTATCCGACGCTGTTTTAGTAGTGGAAGCAAAAGAAAAATCCGGCGCCCTTATCACTGCTGATTTTGCTTTTTCGCAAGAAAAAAAGGTTCTGGCAGTGCCGGGCAGTATTTTCTCTGCCCAAAGCAGAGGAGTGAATGGGATTTTTAAAAAAGGCGCTCTGCCGGTGCAAAAACCGGAAGATATTTTGGAAGCGCTGTTTGGGCGTAAATACCAAACTCATGTAGGGGCGGGTTTAAAACCCGCCCCTACAAAGCATGGAAAAAACCTAATCCCCGAAGAAGTAGAAATTTTAAAGTATTTATCTCCTAACTCCCCCACCCCGCTCAACACAATCATCCGTAAAACAGGCTTGTCGACCGCTAAAGTCATTTCAATTATTACTCAGCTGGAAATTAATGGCTTAATAGAAAATTTGGACGGGGGATATATAAAATCAATCTAAATTTTGAGCGTCTATTGACAACAATCTAATAATCAATAAAATAATAGGTATATCGAAAAGTAACTTTGGGTTTTAACCCAAATAAAGCGAGGGAAAGGAGGACCCCCTGCAAAATTTGAAAATTTGGTCGTCTTTTCACCGGCTTGAAAGCAGGATTTTCTATTTTACTGAACATCCGTACTAGCTACGGAAAATCTGGGTGGGACGCCATTCCGACAAAAACCAGGAATGCGGGAAATGCGAAGCTTGGAGAGTAATCAATGCCTTATATTGCCATAATTATGTTTTATTTAATTTTTGAAGGCATTGAAATCCTGGGAGGCTTCCCCTTAGCCCAACACGGAGTGTAAGCATGACAGCTACAAGAGGTCCCTAAGGTCAGGTCTAAACGGCCAAAGAAGAAAGCGCGACATCTAAACGCGCAAAAACAAAGAATAAACCCAAGAAAAAAACTCAAAAAACAAAACTCGCCAAAGGAATGCAGAATCCAGACTGAGCATTCCTTCCGGCGAGTTTTTTCTATTTGCCAGCTTTTTGCAGCAGTTTTTCCCAGCGAAGGTCAGTACGCCGCTGAATTTGTGAAATAACTTTAGGACCATAAGGGTTCGTGAACAAATGCTTGAAACGGCCTTGAAGTTTCAGGTATTCTTCAACGGGCGTGTATTTGGAAGGAATATAATTCATGGTGTATTTCCCGTGGTCGTATTCATATAGTGCCCAAGAACGGGTTTCGGCGGCTAATCGTGCTATTTTTACGTATTGCCCTTCGGGGAATTTCCAGACGGTAATGCAAGGAGAATAAACTACTAAAACCGAAGGCCCGTCGATGCTGAAGGCTTTCTGTGCTTTGCGGTATAAATCGGGAAGATTGAAGACACTGGCTTGGGCGGCGTAATTTATTCCATGAGAAATACAAATTCTTAAGAAATTTTTTCTCGGCTGCTCTTTCCCATAGTCAACACTGCTGCTTGGTTCGGTGGTAGTACTGGCGCCAAAAGGGGTGGCACCGGATTTTTGGCCGCCGGTATTCATGTACGCCCCGTTGTCGTAGCAAAGATACACGAAGCGGTGTCCCCGTTCCATGGCTCCAGAAAGGCTTTGAATCCCAATATCATAAGATCCGCCGTCGCCCCCTACCGCCAAAAAATTATATTCCTGGTCGAGTTTTCCGGTCTTCCGCAAATATTTATAAGAACTTTCGATTCCCGAAATAGTGGCGGAAGCGTTTTCAAAAGCGCTGTGGATATACTGGGTCTTCCAAGCGCTTTTCGGGTAAACTGTGCTGGTGACTTCCAGGCATCCTGTTGAGTTGCTTACTACTAAGGGATTTTCTGACGCGCTCATGACCGTACGGACAATTGCGGGAAAAGCACAGCCGGCGCAAGCGCCATGACCCGGCGTGAACTGATTTTTACTGTTTTTGATCGTTTGAGCAAGCGTCGACATATATTTAATTGCAGAATTCAATTTTTATCTATCCTATCAAAAATTTATCATTTTGCATTTATCATTTCACATTCATTTATCATTAGCCATTTTACATTTGAACCGAGCACCATAAATGAGAAATGTGAAAATGTTAAATTAATGAAAAATGACAAATGGGAAATGATAAATTTTAACCTTTAAAGAGGAAAATTTTTAAAAATCGATTAAATTAATTTATTGAAGAATAGACTTCGTCCTTAGCTGTTGGCGCTTCCCCTCTCCAGCTTTTTACCTCATCTTCATCCTCATTGTTTTCGCAAATAATTAAAGTAGGAGTGGCAAGGACGCTGTATAGTTGTGCTTCGGCTAGCCCATCAGCTTTGTCGACATCAAAAAATTCGACCGGTATTTTATTTTCTTTTTTTATTTCTTCGGCTATGGTCTTGGCGGCGGGGCATTTGGGACAATCTTTCTTGGTAAACACTTTGAGTTTGTGCATGATCGCGGTTTTTAAGAATTAAAATTTAGTTACAGCTTAAATAATAAACCAACTCATTTGCTATTGCAACTTACGGATATATTTTTGCGGACGTTGCGGGCGAGAGCGTTGTTTTTGTTTTTTATTGATTCCCGCCAAAGCTTTCTCGACCACTTCTTTGTTCCGGTGCAACGAATTCCGTAGTGGAGGTTGTCGGTGATCGTATTATTTTTAACGATTAATTTTCCACCGACGTTGGTGCGATTGTTTAAGGTAATGCCATTGGATCTGTTTAGAGTTAAGGTATTGTGGCTTATTTCAAGGGCAACCTGTCTTATCTCGACTTCAACGCCGCCCTCTCTATTATTGGAAATCGTATTATTTGAAATCGTTCCGTTTATTTTACTTCTCAAATCAATTCCTTCTTCTCCGTTGTTTTCAAAACGGTTGTTTATAAAATAGATAAAACGGGCTTCCCCGTACAGCCCTTTCTTATCGTTGTCTTCAATTTTCGAGTCCCAAATATCAACCCCGTTAATTTTAAGCTTATTGCTACGCTTTATCCAAATACCGATTCGCTTTGTTTTTTCCACTACACAATTTCTTATGGTAGCTTTTCTGTGCTCCGGTACGACTAATCCGTAATTACCTCCCGCGATTGTGACATTTTCTATTATACTATTTTTCCCCATAGTAACGGTAGTGCCTTCCAGATTCTCTCGGTTGATTAGAACAGTGTCCCTGCTTACTCCCGATAAAGTGGTGTTTTCCGGCAGAACTATCTCTTCTTGGTAATTCCCTGATTTAACTGATATCTGACGGCTGCTTTCCGGATTGTTGTTAGCTTTTACTAGTGCTGCGTTTATTGAATGGTAAGGGTTCGCCTCGCTTCCATTTTCTTCGGTATTCGCACCGCTCGCGTCGACATAAATGTCTGCCGCAGAAACATATCCAGCCGTAAATATACCCAGCAAGATAAATAAAGCTAAGTTTAATTTTAGAAAGTTTATTTTTATATTCGCCATTCAGATTGTTATAATCAACTTTAGAATTTTAGCATGCAAAATTTAATTTTGACATTTCAGTTTTATCAATCGAGATTAGAATGACAGTAATATTTTTTGATATGCAAAAAGAAATAACTAACGGATTGAAGGAACTAAGAAAACTCAAAGTGGCGCTGGTCCATGATTATCTGGTTGAGTACGGCGGAGCGGAGACGGTTTTGGAATGCTTCGCCTCTATTTTTCCGGATGCGCCGATCTATACGCTAGTATACGATCCCAAGCTGATCAAAAAAATCGTGCCCGGCCGAATCGTCAGGTCGTCGTTTTTACAGAAAATTCCCTTGGCCCGTACTTCTCACCGTTTTTTTCCTCTCGTGATGCCGATGGCGGCCGAAAGTTTCGATCTATCTTACTATGATTTGGTACTTTCCGACTCCGCCAGTTACGCGAAGGGGGTTATAACTGCTCCGAATTCTCTTCATGTGTGCTATTGCCACACTCCTACCCGCTACGTTTGGGACGACTGCCAGAAATTTGTGCGAGAATTTTCTTACCCCGGCCTTTTAAGACGGCTTGTCCCCCTGGGCCTCAACTATGTGCGGTTGTGGGACCGGATAGCTTCCAATAGAGTAGACGTGTATATTGCCAACTCAAAATTAGTAGCGGAAAGAATCAAAAAATACTATCAAAGAAAATCCGTAGTAATCAATCCTCCGGTATTCGTCGAAGAACTTTTATCCCCCCAAGACCAAAAAGAAAAAGGAATTTTTCGTCTGAATTATCCGGAGCCTACCCAGAAAAAAGGCTACTATCTAATGCTCGGCAGGCTGATGTCTTATAAGAAGTTTGATCTTGGAATCAAAGCTTTTAATCGCCTTAAATTGCCTTTAAAAATTATCGGTGGAGGACCAGAGCTCAATAAATTAAGAAAAATTGCCGGTCCGAACGTGGAAATAGTCGGTCCGCTCCCTCCGCGGGATCCCAAAAAAGCTCTGTATTTTGCGAATTCAAAGGCTTTTATTTTTCCCCAAGAGGAAGACTTCGGAATAGTAGCGTTGGAAGCAATGATCAGTGGAAAACCAGTGATCGCTTATCGGGCGGGTGGCGCGTTGGAAGCGGTGACAGAAGACGTAACCGGTGTTTTTTTCAATAAACAGTCAGTTGACAGCTTGGTTGAGGCGGTGGAGAGATTTGAAGAAAAATCCAAGCAGGGGGTTTTTGATCCTTTTAAAATACACGAGTTTGCGTTGTCGTTTCGTAAAGAGGCGTTTGAGGAGAAAATTAGAAGCTTTATATTAGAGAAATTGCGGAGTAAATGCTTATAATATCCAATACCCAATTCCTAATATCCAATGAAAGTCAAAATGAAGGTTTAAATTTTTAATATTCAATGAAAATCAGAATGAAAGTTTTAAAAAATTACTTTCGATTAGTAATTTAGACTTTTATTAGATAATTTCATTAGAAATTAGTAATTAGTAATTGGATATTCCTCAGCTAGTCTCCTGCTCCGCTGTTGATTATACTGTGGATATCTTCGTTAGCAGCCGGGGGTTTGTTTTTCTTGTCGTTCTTATTAGCGTTGGAGTTGGAATTTTTATTATTACTGTCCACCCCTTTGTTGATCTGATTTTCAATATTATTGCTAGAGTTTACTTCTTGAGGGTTGTTGGCATCATTTCCTAAAAACGTTTTGAGCCTGTCGGCGTACAGCTTGTATTCCTGTCTTTCCTTGTCAGTAATGTCTTCGGTGGGAGAAATATTGTAATAGTCAAACAAAAACTCAAGAACTTGCCGGGTAATAGGCGAAACGGAGTCAGAAGAAAACCTGACAGCTCTCACTCTGTCTAGTTTTGTTAGAATTACGAATTTTGGATCGTTCATCGGAGCACCGCAGATAAAAGTGTGGATAAAATCCTCAGTGTATCCGCCACCGTTTGGGTTGGGCATTTGGGCGGTACCTGTTTTTGCCCCGATGAGATAACCAGGAACCATTGCTTTGATGCTCCAACCATTCTTTACTACCGATATAAGCATTGCTTTTATTGTCTCGGACGTGCGAGGGGAGATAACTTGCCGGACTTCTTTGGGAGGAATCTCAATCTCTTCCCCATTGCTTTTAATAACTTTCTGAACTATTTGAGGTTTCATTAGGTGCCCCCCATTGATAATAGAAGAAAATGCAGCAGCCATTTGGACGGGTGTTACTGCTACACCTTGGCCGAATGAAGCGGTTGCGAAATTCAAATCTTTCATTTGCGCTAAATTTTTAATATCGCCCTTTGCTTCGCCCACTAAATCGATGCCTGTTTGCTCACCGAACCCGAAATTTTTAAGGTATTGGTAATAAGCTTCTTTCCCCGCTCTTTGTTGGGCAAAAATCGCCCCAGTGTTGAGAGACAGGTCTAATGCTTTTGTCATTGGGATAACTCCCCGTCCTTTGCCATCGAAGTTGTGCATGGTGAAGCCGGACATAGTGATCGAACCGCCATCGTTATAAGTTGTTTCCGGAGTTATTTTGCCGGTATCTAACGCAATCGAATAAGTTATACTTTTAAAAATGGAACCCGGCTCAAACTGTTCCTGAATACATCTGTTCTGAAAGAGGGAAGAATCTTCCACTTTGGTGTACTCGCTGTTATCGTAACTCGGATAGTTGGCGGCGGCGATTATTCTTCCAGTTTTAGGTTCCATGACTAATATGTTTCCTCCTGTGGCGTCGAATTTCTTTACCGCTTGTTCTAATTTCTTTTCTATAAAATACTGGACAGACTGTTCAATTGTAAGAACTAAATTGTCTCCGTCCTCAGCTTTTTGCAACGTGCGGGATCCGATGGATATCCAACGGCCTCCGGTATCTTTTTCCGCTTGAAGGAATCCTTCTTTTCCCTCAAGGGAGTTTTCAAAATATTCTTCCACGCCGTATTGTCCATTTTTAGTATTGTCGCTGTAGCCCAGAAAACCAACAATTTGCGACGCTAGCGGGCTGGCTGGATAAGTGCGCCAATATTCCGGGACAAGTTCGATTCCTTTTAAATTTTTGTTTTGCAATGCCAGGCTTTCGTCGTCAGTCAGTTTTCTTTTGATGACCTCGTATAGGTCTTCTCTATTTTTAGTAATTTTTTGGCGGACCTCTTCAGCGGGAATATTTAGTACTGTTGCTAAAGTCATTACTGTTCCTTCAACGTCGACAATATTTTTTGGGATGGCGATGACCGTGTCCATCTCTTCATTGACGGCGGCCGGGTAGGTTTTGTTTTTGTTCTGCAAATATAATTCTCCTCGCCTAGGGGTGAGTTCCTCATAATATTGATGCTGGTTCTTACCTTTAGAGAACAGCTCTTCGTGGCTTAAGACTTGAAGAATAAATAAACGATGAAAAATAGCCAGAGCTACCAAAAAAATAAAAACAAACCAAATTTTCAATCGCCAGTCCTTAAATTTTTGAGTACTGGCAGGTTTTCGAGAATATATCGGCCTTCTAATCGGTTTAATATTTTTGTTTTGCATAAATAAAATAAGCACTAAATTGAAAATTTTAAGCTCCCCGCCTTCGCCCGCTTCGGCGGGCCCTGTACCAGAACGGTACGGGGCGGGCAGGCAAATAATCATAAGTTTTAAGCATCAAATTGAAACTATAGGATTTAATATTTGGTGCTATTTGGAACTTATGATTTTTGTTTTTCAATTTCTATCGAAGACTAGAGATCCTTCTTTAGTTCCTCGATAATCGGCGTGTCTCCCTGGGTGCACTTTCCGTCCTTGTATAAAACGGGTACTCCGGCAGTGGCCAGTTGGCACTCCTTCACTTTCTCCATAAATGCTTTTTGTCCCTTGAGATCCTTGAAAACTTCTATTTTTTTGATTTTCAGCTTTTCTTCCAGCCCTTTGTTTGCTTCTAAAAATTTATCAATATTTACACAATGAGGGCATCCTTCTCCCCAGAAGAAAACCATATCACCTTGGTTGATGGTGTAATCGGTTTTGTTCTCTTGGCTGATGGGAGCAGCGTTATTGTTACTATTTTCTTGGGAGTTCTGGCTGCCGCATCCCGCCAAAACTAAGGTGGCGATAAATAACGTGCTGACGACGACGATTTTTTGCATAGTGATTTTTGCGAATTACGAATTATAAATTGTGCTTAGCTATTATAGCTATTATTTAAAAATGACAAAATCTCGCTTGAACTAAAAAAGTTTATTATTCTTACTTAGTATTAGAATTAAATTATATTCAAAAGTATGCGTAAAATTTACGTTGCCATTGTTGTCGTTATAGCTTTGTTTAGTTTGTCTTATTTTTATGTTGAGAAAAAGTTAACCGGTAGGGCAAGCAATTCTGACGTTGAGCAGTCTTTCAGCATAAAAGAAGGCGAGGGCGTCAATCCAATTGCTTCCAGGTTGGATAGAAACGGACTTATTTCCCATCGCTACTGGTTTGAAATTTACATTTGGAGCAAAAATAAGGAAAGCAATATTGTTGTCGGTACTTATAATCTTAGTCCGAACATGACAATACCTGAAATTGTGGATGTAATTACCAGTGGAAAAGGAAAGAAAGAAGACCAAACTGTGACCGTGATCGAAGGCTGGGATAATAATCAAATCGGAGAATATTTAGCGGGCAAAGGAATTTCAAGCAAGGAAGAATTTTTGAACGAAGGAGCGTTAACCGAGCAGTACCGTCCTTATTTTGCTTTTTTGCAGGGTTTGCCTAAAGACAGGACGCTTGAAGGATATTTATTTCCCGATACTTACAATGTTATTCAAGGTAAAACTACCGCCGGTCAGCTCATCAGCAAAATGCTTTCGAATTTTGATAAGAAATTAACCGACTCTCTGAAGGAAGATATCAAAAAAAGCAAACATTCGCTTGATGACATAGTAATTATGGCTAGCATTATTGAGCGGGAAGTTCCTAAAGAGATGGATCGTAAAATTGTTTCGGGAATTTTTTGGAAAAGAATAAAGCAAAAACAATCATTGGATTCTTGCGCCACGATCAGCTATATCCTAGGGGTTAATAAAAAACAATACTCTTATGAAGATACCCGGATTGATTCGCCTTACAACACCTATATTAACAGGGGCTTGCCGCCCGGACCAATTGGCAACCCGGGAATTTCGGCGATAATGGCGGCGCTTTATCCCCAGGAATCTGATTATTACTATTTTTTGTCTGATCCAAAGACTGGGGAAACCATTTTCTCCCGTACTTTGGACGAGCATAATAGGGCAAAAGATGAACACGGACTTTAGAAATTTTAAATTTTAAATTATAAATTTTAAGTCAATAACAAATTTTAAATTTTGAATGTCGAAAAGGAGTCAAAGTTTTGTTATTTATCATTTGTTATTTAAAATTGATTTAAAATTTAAAACTTAAAATTTAAAATTAGTCGCATGATTATTTCAATTTCCGGTTTACCCGGTTCAGGCAAAAGCACTGTAGCCAAGCTGATAGCCGAACAGTTAGGTTTCGAAAGAATTTACATGGGCGGAATTTTACGCAAAATCGCGGATCAGAAAGGGATAAGTATTCTGGAGCTGATGAAACAAGCCGATACCGACTCGAGCATCGACGAAGAAGCGGACAAAATGGTAACTGATTTCGGTCGAAACAAAGACAATTTTATAATTGAAAGCCGCACCGCTTTCCATTTTATTCCAGATTCTTTAAAATTATTCATCAAAGTAGATCTTAAAGAAGGGGCGAAGAGGATATTTCATGATTTAATGAAAGAAGAAAGAAATGAAGAAGATAAAGCTAACTCAGCGGATAATTTAGCCAAAATGTTAGAAGAAAGGTCAGAAGTGGACAGAGAGCGGTATAAAAAATACTACGGAATCGATTATTTGGATGAAAGCAACTATGATCTGACTGTCGACAGCACAGCCTTGACACCCGAGGAAGTCGTCGCTAAAATAATGGTCGAAGTGGAAAAAAAGAAAGAAGAAGAAAAAAAAGAACAAACTGTCGAAAGAGAAGTACTCTAAAAGTATTTTAAATATATAAAAACTAAAAACTAAATTAATAAAGATGAATATAGCAAAGAGAATTCTTCTCTTGTTTCTGGGAGTATTTATTGTTGCTCCGCTAGCGTACGTCTCCACCGCTTCTGTGGCAAGTGCTAAGAATAAGTGGATGCTGAACAAATCTGTTGTCCAAAGTATAGACACTGCAACTAATGTTATTACTGTGGTCAGAGGGGGTGTAACCTATACGGTTAATTATACTGACAGCACGAATATCGTACGCAAATATAACAAAACGGCTGCTGAAACTGAAATTGTTGCCGGGGATAAGCTTAAGATATTCGGTACAATATCCGGCACGACAGTAACCGCCATTAAGATAAAAGATCTCTCAATCCAGTTAGCAAACGGAAAATTTAAAGGATCTGTTTCTGCAGTTGACGAAAGTGTTTCTCCAAGGACGATTACTCTGGTTACTAGAAACCGCGGAACCAAAGTTATTTCTCTTATGGACCAAGCTAGGATAACTTACAGGGGAAAAGTTAAACTGTTTTCAGAGCTTGATCAAAGACAAAGAGTCGAGATTGTCAAAGGCGTTTGGAACACGAATACGGGAACGGTCTATAATGTAAGCAAAATAAAGATTACCAAGTGGTAGAGTCGAAAGAAAAATCTGTTTAAATCGTCTAGAGGCGCATTGTAATGCGCCTCTACTGTTTATATAGATCAGAATACTCTTCCAAGATTTTACTCTTATCGAATCTTTCAACGACAAATTTGTTTAGATCTTTGGCGTATATTTTTCGGTCTTGTTTTAGAATTTTTAAGCATTTTTGGGTGAATACATCAGCTTCTTTCGCCGGAAAAACAAATTTTTCCAGATATTTTTTGTTTTCGTTCCAAACTTCCGGCAGAGCGGCAATATCGCTGGTGAGTATCGGCGTACCGCAAGCCAAGGATTCTAAAAGCACGAAAGGAAAATCAAATTTGCCTTCCAGGGATTTGCCCTCCATAAATTTAGCGGGAAATACGGTAAGATCGGATGCGATGTAGAGTTCTCGTATGTTGTCGACTTTTCCTAAAAAATATACCGAAGAGGATAAGCCGGCGAGACTGATGTCTTTTTTGAACTGGCGTTCGATTTTTTCGTCTTCTTTTTTCTTAATCCTGCAAGCCATAAAAAGTTTTGTATCCGGCAGTTTCGACTTAATGTCGGAGAATCCTTTTAGGAGAATATCCATTGCTCCTAATCGGCTATATTCACCAGGGTAAAGAATAATTTTATCCTTTTTATCAATTTTCCATTTTTTTCGAATGGTTTCCCTCTCTTTTTGGCTAGGCAAGGAGAATTCTGTAAGATCGATAAAAGGCGGGATCAAAGATATTTTTTTACGCAAGCGCGTACCATGTTGCGTGCTTGCCAACTGATTTTTTGCATACGTTGAATAAACGATAAACTTATCGGCAAACAGCGCCGAGCTTATTCTCTCTTTCGCGTTTTCGGGTACGCTGGCGATTGTCTGGATAACTTTTACCGGAAATGACCTTACTAAATTTTTCAGGATCCGAGTATTGAATGGAGTCGGGGCGAAGAGCAAATGGACAACATTGATGCCGGGATTTTTTTTCAGCAGGATAAACAATTTTAATACTAGTTTGGTTTTTTGAAGGGTTGTCCAAGAAGAACCTTTGTAGATAACATGTTGGGTGATGCGTTTTGGCAATTCGGGGTCGTATTCCCCGACTAGAATATGAAAGCGACAATTATCCAGGTTTTTCGCTAATGAATAGGCAAAATTTTTACTCGCTTCGTCCCACGGCGGGGTGAGAGGGCGAGTGACTAATAGTATTTCGGGTATTTTATTTGTTTTTATCATGTCTGAATTATACATTTAGTATTCGTAATCAGCGAGTTTTGCCGGAGTAAAGTTATATGTTATTAGTTATATGTTGTCAGTTGTTTGGTCGCGTGGCCGAGTGGTTACCCGCCCGACTGAACGGCGTTCAGCCGTTCGGGCGGGGGCAACGGTCTGCAACCCCGCCAACGGCGGGGCAATTCCGTCAGTTCTTATATTATATGGTCCGGTAGCCAAGCGGTTAGGCAAGGGTCTGCAAAACCCTCTACAGCGGTTCGACTCCGCTCCGGACCTCAAATTAAGTTTAGAAAGTGTAAAAGTTTAGAAAGTTTAGAAGGTAAAATACGATTTATATATTGTATTTGAATTCTACTTTCTAAACTTTCATAACTTTCAAAACTTTCCAAACACAAAATGTTGTTTATCACCGCCTACCTAATCGGGATTTTGTTATTGCCCGTTAAAGAAAATATAAAAAACATTACCAGTCATAATTATTTTGCCTGGGCTGAAGGCGTATCGGCTTCCCTGATACATAAAGAGACTGCAGATGACACCGACAATCCTGTTCAAGAGACGGTAAAAGTTGACGTTTCTTCAATTGCTCCTTTAGTGCCAGTTCCTCGAATGAAAAACGGCAAAAAAAACGAAAACGAGCTGATTGTTTGGGCAAAAAAAGCGGTTGTTATAGATGCGGAAAGCGGAGAAGTGCTTTATCAGGACAAAATGTTGGAAAATCACCAGATTGCGAGTCTAACCAAAACCATGACTGCTTTGGTGCTGATAGACATTGTAAAGGACTGGAATGAAAAGGTTTCCATCAGCCAGCACGCGGCTTCTGCCGGCGGTGCCACAGTTCATTTTCTCTACGGCGAAAATTTTCTTGCCAAGGATCTTTTGAAAGCAATGCTTATGAACTCTGATAACACGGCAGCTCGGGCTTTGGCGGAACATTTCGGCGGCAGTGAAGAAAAATTTGTCGAAATGATGAACGAAAAAGTCAAAGAGCTGAATCTTCGCAATACTAAATTTGCCGATGCAGCCGGTCTTAACGATGACGACAGATCCCATTCTTGTGCTTACGACGTGGCGATTATTGCCAAGGAAGAGCTCAAACATCCTTTGTTACTGGAAGTTATGCAAACCCCTTCCCATATCGAAATTGTGAGTCGGGATGAATTTTCTAATGTCCATAGGGTTGGCAACACCAATAAATTACTAGGACAGTATCCGGGCATCTTGGGAGCAAAGACAGGATTTACTTATGAGGCGGGCTATTGTCTTATGATGATGAAAGAAACTGCCAACAAGGGAAAGTTAATCGGAGTCGTACTGGACGCCGGCGAAAACCAGCGCTGGACCGAAATGCAAAAAATGCTCGATTGGGCGTTTGATCGGTACTCTTGGTCAGTGTTTCCAAAGGATAAATAATCGTAAATCGTAAATCGTAAATCGTAAATCGTAAATCGTAAATCGTAAATCGTAAATCGTAAATCGTAAATCGTAAAAAACCTTAGTTGCCGTATTACGTATTACGGTTTACGAATTACGTATTGCGCATTCTCTCAATCATTTCTAGGTAAAACCGTAAATTGTGTTGGGCGGCGAGGCGTTGGCCGAGCAGGTCGCCGATTTTGAAGAGATGACGCAGATAGGCGCGGGAATAATTCTGGCATAGATAGCAATCGCATTGAGGATCTACGGGACGTAGGTCTTTTTTAAATTCAACGCGTCCGATGTTGATGTTTTTGTAGATTTCTTCCGGTTTGTAGGTAAATTGTTTTTTCTTCCCTAGCCATGAGAATTTTTTGTTGCGAATGAATAATCTTCCGTGGCGGCCTTCACGGGTAGGAATAACGCAATCGAACATATCGATGCCGGAGCAGATAGAATCAATCAGCTCTTCTGGCTTGCCTAGGCCCATCAAATAGCGGGGTTTATCTTCAGGAAGAAGCGGTACTACTGTTTCTAGGACAGTTTTGAGATATTTGCGCGGTTCTCCGACCGCTACTCCGCCGATGGCGTAGCCGTCAAAACCGATATTAATAAGTTCTTTAGCGCTTTTTTTTCGCAGGTCTTTGTGGGTACCGCCTTGGACTATCCCAAAAAGCAAGGGCCTCTTGGTAGGAACATAGCGCGCTATGTTCCTGCGGGGTTCAAGAACTTTATCAAAATAATCTTTGCATATTTTTGCCCATGCAGTTGTACGATCTACGGCTTCCTTAATCGCTTTTTTACTACTTGGCCAGGGCGGGCATTCATCGAGAACCATAATAATATCACTGCCAAGCGTGAGTTGAATGTCAATTGATTTTTCCGGCGATAAAAAATGTTTTTTGCCGGAGTCCGGCTCAGAAAACCAGACTCCTTTATTAGTAATCTTACGAAATTTACCCAAAGAAAAAACTTGGAATCCGCCCGAATCAGTAAGAATTGGTTTTTGCCAATTCATGAAATTATGCAATCCTTTAGTTTTTTTAATTACTTCAAGTCCTGGCTTTAGCCAAAGATGGTAAGTATTTCCTAAAACAATGCTTGAACTTAATGTATTAAGGTCTTCAGTAGTTAAGCCTTTTACTACACCGCGGGTGGCGATAGGCATAAAAGCTGGAGTTTTTATATCGCCGTGCGGGGTAGTGATTGTTTGATGTCGAACTTTTGATGAATCGAACTTCATAAGTCGTATAGGTCCTATAAGACAAATAAGGCTTATAGGAGATTAAAAAAGCGACCACTGTGTCGCTCACAAGCCGGAAAAGATTAACCATAAAGGCCTCTTCTCCCTTGCCTCTTCAAGGGCTGAAGGAGGGATCGCCCAAGAAAAAGCTTGCAAGCAACACAGTAGCCGCTTTACGAAATTCATAATAGGAAAACGCGAATTTAGAGATTTGTCAATCAATACCACTTTTCAATTTCCATCAGACGGTTGTATTTAGCCACTCTTTCCCCTCTGCATGGAGCACCGCTTTTAATATAATCTGCGCCTGTCGCGACAACTAAATCGGCAATAAAATGGCCTGGCGTTTCGCCGCTTCTATGCGAAACAGCCACTTTAAATTTATGCGCTTGGGCAAGTCTGATACACTCGACTGCTTCTGACAAAGTACCAATCTGATTGGTTTTTATCAAGATCGCATTAGCGGCTTTTTGCTCTATCGCTTCTTGAAGCCGAAGAGTGCTTGTTACCGTAAGGTCGTCCCCGATAAGGGAAACTTTATCGCCAAGTTCTTTGTTCATATGCTGCCAGCCTTTCCAATCATCTTCGGCCAAGCCGTCCTCGATTATTACGAAGGGGTATTTCTTGACCCATTTCTTGTAAAGAGCAACCAAACCTTCTGAATTCAGCGTTTTTTTCTCCTTTTTCAAATCATAAGTTTTTTTGCTTTTACTATAGAATTCGTTGGCGGCCGAATCAATGCCAAAAAATATTTCCTTGCCCAGCTTATAGCCTGCTTTTTTGGTGGCTAGCTCCAGGAAGTCAAATACAGTCTGGTTTTTAGGAAGACGGGAAGCGTATCCGCCCTCATCGCCGACAGCCGTTGAAAAACCTTTTTCTTTGAGAATTTTCCCTAATGCTTGGTAAACTTCGCTGACCGCTCGCATTTTTTCGCTAAAGGATTTGGTTATTCCCTGAGGTACTACCATAAATTCTTGGATATCCAGACCTGAATCGGAGTGTACGCCGCCGTTTACTACGTTGCACATTGGGATAGGCATGTGTTTTCCTCTCTTGAAAGAATAAACTTCCTGCAAATAGCGGAACAGTGGCAAATCATAAGTAGCCGCGCCAGCCCGGGCGCAGGCTAGCGATACGCCTAAAATCGAGTTAGCTCCCAGCCGGCTTTTGTTCGGTGTTCTGTCCATTTCAATCATAAACCCATCTATTTTTTGCGGATCGGTTGCGTTCATCCCTTTGATCGCGGGGAATATTTTTTTTTCGATGATGTCTATCGCTTTCAAAACTCCCTTGCCATTAAAACGTTTTTTATTTTCATCACGCAACTCCAGAGCTTCGTGGCTGCCAGTGGAAGCACCCGAAGGAACTGTTGCGAAACCGATTGCTCCGCCCTTGGTAAGAACCTCTACTTTCAAGGTTGGGTTTCCGCGCGAATCAAGGATTTCCATTGCGCGTATCTTGGCGATTTTGGGAGATCTAGGCATTTTTATTTTGATTTAAAATTAATGTCATCCTGAACTTGGTTCAGGATCTAAACATATATCTATCTTATTCAATTCAAACCCACCTGGCAAATTTTGAGGCGAGGCAAATCGTAATTCGTAAGTTGTTCGCTGGGAATTTGTTATGTTTAAAAAAATCGGATTAAACTGGTTTTATAAACTTTATTGACTACTATGTCTGACGATCTAATGCAAAAAATAGTTTCGCTTTGCAAACGCCGGGGAATTATATTCCAGGGTTCAGAAATTTACGGGGGAATAGCCAACACCTGGGATTATGGGCCAATCGGTGTAGAACTTAAAAACAATATTAAAAATTTTTGGTGGAAATATTTTGTGCATCAGCGCGAAGACATCGTGGGCTTGGACGCGGCTATTTTTATGAATCCTAAGGTATGGGAAGCGTCTGGACATGTCGGGGGTTTCAGCGATCCTTTGATGGACTGCAAAAAATGTAAAAAACGCCTCCGAGCCGATAAGCTGGTTGAAGAATACCAAGAAAGGACTGGCGATAAAGAATTGCCAAAAGATTGGGCAGGAGAAAAGACTCCTCCCAAAGAGCTTCTGAGCTACATAATAAAGAAAAAAATCAAATGTCCTGAATGCGAGGGCACGGATTTTACCGAAATTAGAAATTTCAATTTAATGTTCAAAACCCATCAAGGAGTGACAGAAGACTCTGGATCGGTTGTCTATTTGCGTCCTGAAACCGCCCAGGGAATATTTGTAAATTTTAAAAGTATTTTGGATAGTTTGCATTTGCGTTTGCCATTCGGAGTGGCTCAGATCGGAAAGGCTTTTCGCAATGAAATTACGCCAGGGAATTTTATTTTCCGAACCAGAGAGTTCGAACAGATGGAAATAGAATACTTTGTACCGGAAAAACTCTGGAAGAAAAAGTACGAAGAGTTGAAAGAACTTTCCTGGAATTTCTTTAAGTCTATCGGAATCAAGGAGGATAAAATGCGGTGGCGCCAGCACTCTAAAGAGGAGCTCTCCCACTATTCTTCTATGACCAACGATATCGAATACAAATTTCCGTGGGGCTGGGGCGAACTCGAAGGATGTGCTTATCGTACTGATTTTGATTTAAAAAATCATACAAAGTTTAGCGGACAAGATTTAAGTTGTCAGGACCCGGAAACTGGTAAAAAATACATTCCGCATTGTATTGAACCGTCTTTTGGAGCAGACAGAACCGTGCTTACGGTTTTATTGGATGCTTACACGGAAGAAGAGGTAAAGGGTGAAACCCGGGTAGTTTTGAAAATTGATAAGTCTATCGCGCCGGTTAAAATAGCAGTTTTACCATTGCTACGTAAAAAAGAATTGATTGATCCGGCGATGAAGATATTTAATGAATTGAAGCAGAATTTTATGGTCCAGTACGACGAAACCCAGTCAATCGGCAAGCGTTACCGCCGACAAGACGAGATCGGCACGCCCTACTGCGTGACGGTGGATTTTGACAGCTTGAAAGATAAGGCTGTTACTGTACGTGATCGGGACTCGATGAAGCAGGAAAGAATCAAAATCGCAGATCTGAAAGAATATTTCGAGAAAAAGTTTTAATATCACAAGCTCTTTTACAGACAGGGAGGATAATGTCATGAAAGATTCTGAATATCTAGACGATCTGACCGTGAGCAAAGAAGAAATCGACAATCAACTACGAATAGCTCTTGAGATTGCTTCTCTTTTGGATGGGAGAGAAATAAGCGATGAAGAAATTAAACACTGGATGAACGAAGGCTCTCAAAATGGGGGGCTGTGCGGTCTGAGAAGATATCTGGGAGCAAAGGCAATCCGAAACGGACTTGACCATGATAGAGTGGTTGAATCTTGCTGGGGGTTGACCAACGCAGCTCATTGTCTGGATTGTTGAGAAAACTCATTATTTTCTCAAACTAATTGTTCGGGAGTGTTTTTAAAAAAGCTCAAACCAAGTCAGACAGGAGGAGGCCATGAAAGCACAATTCAATTTTGAAGGTGACAGATTGGCCAAGTTGGATTATTTGATTCAGCTTATCAATTTTCATAAGAATTGCGAGCTTGATGAGGATAGTGTGAGACGTATTTTGGCCGATGCTGTGGATGAGGGGCTAAGTGATCTTATTAAATTTGCGGAATCAATCCTGCATAACAAGGAGATTCTGGACATAACCAAAGGGGGGACGCTGATTAGAAACGAATTAGGTCAGAGAACATTCATACCGGAGTGTTGAACCGAAGATCAAATCAATAATAAAAGCGCGGGGACGAATCCACGCGCTTTTTTAGTTGACGTTGTCTGGCTATTTTACGATCATGATTGTCCTTACCATGTCATGCATTTCCAGAAGCACAAAACAGGACAAGAAGAAGATTGTTAAGAAGCCAAAGAAAACGACTGTTCCCCACCACGGGTTTTTCGTTGTCTTGGCAACTGCTACTGAAGTAATGACAAGACAGACAAACAGCATGATAAATATAATCGAACCCATCGTTTCTTCTCCGATCTTTGCTTTCCACGTTTCTTTGACGACCGATTCTTTGCGGGACTGCAGGGCAATCCACGCGCTTGTTAGGGGTGATGAATAATATTTTGAGCTCTACTTATCCTTAACAACTTTGTTCCAATTCTTTCCTCCGTCCTCAGTGAAGTAATGTTCACCGTAATGGTCCCGAGCAGTCCATTTATTGCCCTTTCCATAAGCATTCACAAATTTCCCGCTTTCCATAAAATACGGGATATCCGGGTCATCGGCTCTGCTTTTGGAAAGACAGCCCTTTACCATATTACCTATGAAAGAAGACTCTCCGGTGGAACGGATATGGCCAGCCTCATAGGTAAAAGCAAAAGACAGAAGAGAGATGATTATTGAAACCACAGAAATTGCCACAGCGAGTTTTCTCATCTTATTATTCCTTTCAAAGTGCGTATTTAAAGCTAAAAATAGCTTTTTTTCCAAACATTTTAGTTTAGTCGGGAATACGGTTTTGTCAAGGGATTCGGGCAATAAAGTAAAAGCGTGAGGATTACAATGAACCCTTGCCGATTTTTTGAAAATGGAAAAAGCGAATAAATTAGAATATATTTGCTTTACTTTTTGAATATTTCGTGCCAAAATCGCTGGATTAATGGAGGAGTTCCTAAAAACGTTTACATAGGAGGTGAAGGATGAAAGAATCTCAAAAGGTGGATTACTCTGAGCTAGCCAGACTTATCCTGGAAGGTTACCGTGAGTTTCCGGAAATTTTCATGGAAAGCTTTTGCTTAAATCATGATTGTTTTCGGGACAATAATTACACTCCCGATAAGCAGACTATTAATTATGTCAAGACGATCTTTCGCCAATTTTTGGATAAATATGATCTTAGTCGGGATGAAATGTACTTGTTGGTTGATGGTAAGTCGCACGCCTGTTGTCCTAACCCCGTTAGGCAACTTGCGCGGCGATGGCTGGCGAAGAATTGCCCTACTGCTGACCGTTGGAAAAAGCAAAGTCCTGATATTTGGAGGAGAAACGAGGTTCTAATAATCGACTTCTCTGATTTCTTGGTTGATTTCGAAGTTGCCGAATGTCTTTTCTGCGAGTCGAACGGGGAACAAAAAGTCAGACTGATTAGGCAGTTCGGGAATTACTTTTTCCCTATTGTTGATCAGGGAGATCACAGTCTTTCGGGTAATTTGAACGCGGCGGTTCCAAAAGTGGTGGTTGGTCCCAAGTACGGTGATCAGTATCCGGTGGTTTCACTCGACCTAAACTCCGTGCTCCATCAGAAACAGACATTGGAGTTCTTGCCGGCCAGCAACAAAACAATACTAGGCAATGTAAGGATTTTTGACGGCCGTACTGATTACATCGGATTTTACCTTTGGGAGCCCGATTCGGCCGGGATTTACCGGGCGAAATTCAAGATGATTGCCCACGTTCCAAGGGCAAAGGAATCCGGAAAGAAAAAGATCGAAGTCCTCAGCACCTTGATGGAAAAAACAGAAGTTTTCTCCGAGTAACCCAAGAAAAGAGCCTGGCTTTCATAGTCAGGCTCAAATTTTTGAAAAAATTAGATAAAAAAAGAGCGCGGGGACTGCAGGGCAATCCACGCGCTTGTTCAACAGTCTGGCGAAATCTCTATCTTTTTTCGATTTCGATCCGCTCTTTTGTTGTTCCAATTTCGCCGACTAGCTGGCCATCTTTGAAATGAATAAATTGGTATCCTTTACTTGCTCTTCGCTTAGTGAGTGGATCCAGTACATATTTCAATCCGTGTTGGCCGATCAAGAATCCGTTCTGGTAGTAAATATAACCATACCTGCTACTTTGTCTTTTTCCTGTTGCGGGATCAAGAATGTATTTGCTTGAACCCACCTCGCCGATAAGAAGATCTTGCATCCAGTATCTTTTGTGATAGGAGGTGGGTACGGGCTCACCACTGTATGCATCAAGGATGTCGCTTCCTCCGATCCCGCCATGGCGACCGATGCCGATAAGGTGTGTATTTTTGTCGATAATCCCGAGATCATAGGGGTAGCTTAACCGCTCTCCAGTAACAGGATCGACAAGAAAATATGCCATCTCGGAATTGTCGAACCGAATCTCAGCTTTTACTTGACCAAAAACTGGGGTGGTCAGTAAAACAACGACGATAGCAACCAAGGAAATTTTTGTCCTCATTCTCTCGTATCCTTTCAAAGAACTTTTGAGTCTGAAAAACAGACTTTATTCTCAAACAGCTTAGTTTAGCCGGGAATACGGTTTTGTCAAGGATTTTGAATAAAAAAAGAGATCCTGAAACCTGCCTACCGGCAGGCAGGCGAGTTCAGGATGACAGTTAGGTAGTTATTACGGTTAGTACCAGAATAATATTATACGTTTCAGGTTACACGTTTCTAGGCGAAGTGGGCGAAGGCGCGATTGGCTTCGGCCATTTTTTGAATATCTTCTTTCTTTTTGATTGATGTGCCACGTTTTTCGGAGGCCTCGATCAGTTCATTAGCGAGGCGTTCTGATATGGGCCTGCCCTTCTTTCCGCGGGTAGCGACCAGAATCCAACGGATAGCTAAAGTAGTTCTTCTTGGTCCCATCACGGGAATCGGTACTTGGTAGGTGGCGCCGCCAATTCTTTTGGCTTTCACTTCCAAAACCGGCGAAACATTTTTCATCGCGTCGTCCAAGACTTCCAAGGGGTCTTTCTTGGTTTTTTCTTTGATTATTTCAAGCGCTTTATAAATAACTCTCATAGCAGTGGCTTTTTTGCCACCTTTAAGAGTCTGACCGATTAGCCGGCCGATTAAAGCGTTGTTGAATTTTGGATCGGGCTTATATTCTTTTTCACTCATAGTTTAAGATAATTATCATATTTCACGTTTCATATTTCATGAATATTTCATGTTTCATTTGTCATTGAAATCTGAAATATGATAAATACATGAAATATGGAATATGAAACGTGAAAAATAAGTTCTTATTCTGCTTTCTTCGGTCTCTTGGACCCGTATTTGCTGCGGCTTCGGTGCCTGTTGTCTGTTCCAGCGGTATCTAATATTCCTCTTACGATATGGTATCGTACTCCCGGCAAGTCTTTAACTCTTCCTCCGCGGATAAGGACAATCGAGTGCTCTTGCAGGTTGTGTCCGATACCTGGGATATAAGCGGTTACTTCCATTTGATTCGTAAGGCGTACTCTGGCAATCTTGCGCAAAGCCGAGTTAGGCTTTTTAGGAGTCATAGTGCCGACTTTAATACAAACGCCACGTTTAAAAGTGCAACCCTTATCATAGTAGAAAGGCTTGTTTTTAAGCAAATTAAACCCCTTCTGAAGCGCTGGGGACTTCGACTTGTTTTTAGCTTGCTTACGGTTTTTACGGACTATTTGATTAATTGTAGGCATTTAAGAAAATTTTACATTTACCACTTACCATTTACCATTAATTTAAGCATTTTACATTTACCATTTCTGAAATGACAAATGAGAAATGAAAAATTAATGACCAATGAAAAATGCAAAATGACAAATAGCTGTTTACTCTTTATTCTTTTCCTCTTTAGCTTCCCCTCCTTCTTTCTTCTCTTCAGCTTTTCCTTCCTCGCCTTCAGCGCCTTCGCCTTCTTTAGCAACACCTTCGACTTGGCTTACGTCGGGAGCCGCTTCTTGCTCAAGTTCTTCCATTTCCTTCTCAGTTCTTGGCTCGTCTACCATCGCTACGACAACATCCGGGTTATCCAAAAATTCGATTCCAGCGGGCAAAGAAACGTCTTTAAGATAGATCATATCATCAAATGTGGCAAGTGCCGATATATCGATCTCGATAGCTTTAGGAATATCCTTAGCTTTACAACGGACTTCAATATTGTCTATGCTTTGGACGAAAATACCGCCCAAATCTTTTACTGCAGGAGATGTACCGACGAATTCCAAAGGTACTTCCACTTCAACTTCCTCTTCCAAACTTACTGCCAGGAAATCAACATGCACGACATTTCCCGTTAGGGTGTGGTATTGGATATCTTGAATGATGACATCTTTAGGTGATTTGTCTTCCTCAAGTTTTAGTTTGATAAGCGTTCCTTCCCCTGTTTTATCCAAAAGTCGCATAAAATTCACTTTTGAAAATGATACCGGGATATTTTCCTTAATTCCTCTCCCGTAGATTATTCCCAAAAGCAAACCTTCCCGAAGGGCTTTTCGGGATTTTAATTTTTCTTCACCTCTTTTTTTAACTTCTAACAAAATATTGCTTTCGGCGGAAATCATGCTTGCTTATTTTTCATTTACCATTTATCATTTTCCATTCATTTACCATGTATCATTTATTAAATGCAAAATGAAATATGATAAATTAATGAAAAATGCCAAATGCAAAATGTTAAATTACTACCTATTTTATGGACTTTAAGGACATATATGCTTCTATCACGTCATCGGCACTGATTACATTGTCATTGCGTAACTTATCCAAATCCCCTTTTCCTGCATCAGTTAAGTTTACAACAGAAAGAACTCCTTCTTTTCCAACTGCTATATTCAAAACCGCGGAACTTTTGCAGTATGAACAGGTAACATGAAAAACAAATATGTTCTCCCCTTCGCTTAAAAGATCTGCGTCTTTTTTTCGGTATGCTCTACCGCATTGTAGACATTTGTCAGGGATTTTAATCATTTGATGTAATTTGTAATACACAATATTGAGCTACCAACTACTTTCTCTATTAAAACCCACAATTCTGGCGATGGCCTACTCTCACACCCCTTCAAGGAGGCACTACCATCGGCGCTGGCGGGCTTAACGGCTGAGTTCGAGATGGGATCAGGTGTACCCCCACCGCTATGATCGCCAGAATAATGAGTTGTAATTTAGATAAACAGGAATACTCCTGCCACTAATACAAAAAGAGCTGAAATCCAACCGGCTAATGCGTAGCCTTCGTTGGTATGGGAATTGTTTTTTTTCATTCCTATAAGACTTATGTGACTTATATGACCCGTGGTTAAGGTTCTCAATGGTTGCCTAATTTCCTTGAATAGAATCTGCTTAAGAAACAAAACTTACCGAAAAACTCGGTCGACCTATCTATGTGAAATATACAAGTATATTTCACCGATTAGTCTCCTTAGAAAGGAGGTGATTCACCCACAGCTTCCGCTACGGGTGCCTTGTTACGACTTCACCCCTGTCGCTGGACTCACCGTAGTACCCCTAAAGGGGTGTTTCGGGTGCTCCCAACTCCCTTGGTGTGACGGGCGGTGAGTACAAGATCTGGGAACATATTCACCGTGACGTATCTGATTCACGATTACTAGCGATTCCGACTTCATGAAGGCGAATTTCAGCCTTCAATCCGAACTATGACTACTTTTATGGGATTGGCTCCCCCTCGCGGGTTCGCGACCCTTTGTAGTAGCCATTGTAGCGCCTGTGTAGCCCAAGACATAAGGGCCATGCTGATTTGACGTCATCCTCGCCTTCCTCCCTCTTGCGAGGGCAGTCCCGTGTGAAAAATACAACACACGGCGAGGGTTGCGCTCGTTACCCGACTGAACGGAACACCTCACGGCACGAGCTGACGACAACCATGCAGCACCTGTCACTCTGTCCGATTGCTCGGAAAGCCCCATTTCTGGGGTTGTCAGAGGATGTCAAGCCTTGGTGAGATTCCTCGCTTACTGTCGAATTAAACCAGACGCTCCACCGCTTGTGCAGATCCCCGTCTATTCCTTTGAGTTTTAGCCTTGCGGCCGTACTTCCCAGGCGGAGTGCTTAACGCGTTAGCTGCGACACTGGAAGGGTCGAATCTTCCAATATCTAGCACTCATCGTTTACAGCTAGGACTACTGGGGTATCTAATCCCATTCGCTACCCTAGCTTTCGTCCCTCAGGGTCAGCAACGCCCCAGTCAAATGCCTTCGCCTTTGGTGTTCCCCATGATATCAACGGATTTTACCCCTACACCATGAGTTCCAATGACCTCTGACGTGCTCTATCCAGGCAGTTCCAAATGCCAAGCACCAGTTGAGCTGGTGGATTTTACATTTGGCTTACCTAGCCCCCTACGGACCCTCTACGCCCAATAAATCCGGATAACGCTCGAGGTCTCTGTATTACCGCGGCTGCTGGCACAGAGTTAGCAACCTCTTATTCCTATGTTACGCTCACATCCCGCCGAAGCGGGAAATTGTTCGCATAGAAAAGCAGTTTACAACCCAAAGGCATTCTTCCTGCACGCGGCGTCGCTCCCTCAGACTTTCGTCCATTGGGGAAGATTCTCGGCTGCTGCCACCCGTAGGTGTCTGGCCCGTGTCTCAGTGCCAGTGTTGGGGAACATCCTCTCGGACCCCCTACCCGTCATAGCCTTGGTGAGCTTTTACCTCACCAACAAGCTGATAGGCCGCCAGCCGCTCCCAAAGCGAATAAATCCTTTCCTCCTTTACATTCCTGCAAAAGAGAATATCCGGAATTATCCCCGCTTTCGCGGGGTTATGCCGAACTTTGGGGTACGTTCTGACGTGTTACTAACCCGTTTGCCATGTGCCGAAGCACATTTGACTTGCATGCCTTATCCACGCCGCCAGCGTTCATCCTGAGCCAGGATCAAACTCTCATAAAAAAGTATCCTGTGTGGATAATATAAGTAGATTAGATTCGTAGATTCAAAGGAAATAATAGACAACCATAAAAAACCAAAACCTTTTCCTTGTTTGTTAAAGGACTTTTGTTTAAAAACTTGTCCCGCACTTTGGATGCGGGATGTATCGGCATGATACGTTTCTAATTGGCATTTAGACTGTATCACACCTCATTTCAATTGGCAAGTTTAAGACTAGTCAGGTTATTTTTGCTTGTCAAATAAAGGGACATATAACGTATAACATGAAACATATAACATAGACCCGAACTTTGCTCCCTCCGTCCCATTGTTGGTTCAGGTCTCAGCACCTGCCGCGCCCGACTGAACGTCGTTCGGGCGGGAACCATTTATTTCTGTAATTTTCCGGTAAAAGAAAAAAGGCACCGATTCGCGTGTGATACGAACTGATGCCTCTGGGATAGACAAACTCATTGTCATCATCGTAAAATCATTGCCATTAGGAGTTCGTGTGAGTGTTTGTTTTTCAACTTGTAATACTCCTCCAATGACAATAGAGATTTCAAAAAAGAAAGAAAAGCAATTAACCAGCAAAACAATACAAGAAAAGCAATCATGGAAAAATAAACGATTGTAGTAAGGCCAAAACCTACGGCAACAGGAGGGTTTTGAGCAACTAAAACAATGGGGAGTGGAAAGCCAATGACTGTTATAGCCTGATGAAGAAGAGAGGATGTTAACCTGGCTCTTATTTTTCTTCTCAGACTTAATGAGGCAAAATTCCAATCGGTTAGGATTGAAGTTGATGCATATAAAATGGCTAAACAAACAAGCGAAGAACCCAACCCATCCATTAATTTTTCCAACTTTCTTCTCCTTTCTTAGAGTTAGAGATTGATTTTAAAGAACATTGAGACAACTCTAGTCAGTTTTTTCTAGCATGGGAATATTTTTCGGTAAAAAAAGCCGGTTCGCAGGGGAACCGGCCGGATGGGGACTATATTGCAGTCCCGTTTCTTTTTCCAAATAATTGTATCACTGTGCGGATACTGAATTTCTGAACATTTCTGTTGACTCGCTGAATTCTTGAGGAGCTCCATCTCGTCCTTGAATATTTTTCGGTGGGAAGAATATTTTTCAGGATGAGCATGGCTTGAGCTGCCGCTTCTTCGACGATTTTAGCGTTGTCGAACTCTTCTGTTTCAAGAGTGATTATTATCACACCTTCGGCGAGACTGGCAATAGTTATGGTAAAGCCGTTACCGACCATAACTCCATTGGTGCATTGACCGGTTGCTGCCGGAAAAACCGTCAAAACAAACGAAACGGCTAAAACAAGCAAATTTTTTTTCATCTGTGTTCCCTCTTTCGAAAATCACTGCCTATGTATTTTGGCAGTTTTCTTACGGGAAATTCCCTATCCCCAATTTTCTTCCTCGTCGCATACTAGCAACCGGCCGAGGAATTCCCATCGGTATTCTTCTTTCCAGTCCGGACTGTTCGAATCTGTCCCGCCGAACAAAAATTGGTACCAGAGCGGAAAGCTGAGAAGCTCCGGCGAACCGTTGCGCTGGTTTTGGGATTTTACGCGACCTTCGTATTCGTCCCAAAATCCATAAAAGGGAGGTCTTTTGCCTTTGCCCAAATCATCCGCGGTTTCCGAATTGACCTGGATTGTTCTTTTCTCTCCCCTTCGATTCTCGATCACGATCCACTCCGCAGGTTCCCTTAAGGGGACCCCGGCTATCGGATCGATGATTCTTGTCGCGCGGGATCTGCGGTATCTCCATTCGAGCACCCGCCTTCGCAGGTGAATTGAGAAAAAGATTAATACGAGTATTGCTATTGAAAAGACAATGATGGTGGCAACCCATTCCAACACTGATAAAAGATTCATCTCCCTCTTCTCCTTTTCTTAAGGTGCTTGTTCTATCAGGATTTTCTAACATAGGAATATGCTTCAGCAAAGAAAAAAGGCACCGTTTACGAATCGTTAGCGGTGCCTTGGGGGTCGCTGGCCATTACAACCCCTCGAATTTTAGCAGAGGCGAAGGTGTGCTTCTTTTTCGTAGGGACCGCAGAAGTCCCGCAATTCAGCATACCATTTTTCCTCTATGCCCTTCACGTTTTCTCCAGGCTTCACGCTAACCGGGATGCCAAGAGGGGAATAAAATCTCACTTCTTGCTGAATGGAATCTGCCTTTTTACAGGCCTCCGCCGCTGCGCTTAGGAATGTTTCCATTAGCAAAGGGTAATAAACTTGTACGCCATCCTCTTCATGCCAACCGTGCTTTACTAATCCCGTACACATCGTGCACATAGTAGTTGCCTCCTTTTTTTATGACCTTTGGACTGCTCTTGTGAATACTAACTCAAGGTACTTTTTCTTAACCACAACTTTTAGCACATGAATATATTTTAGCAAATGAAAAAGGCACCGATTCGAAAATCAGTGCCTCGGCCTTGCTCAACTAGATATACTAGATATCCTGTTCCTTCGGCGCCTCCTCGATCTTTGCGCCGCAAGACTCACAGAATTTTGAAGGGAAGACGAGCGTTTTGCCGCATCTTTTGCAAACAGGAAATTCTTTTTCAACAAGCTCTCCTCCACATTTGCCACAATAAGTGGCGAAAAAAGAAGACGCTATTTTACCGCAAGAACCACAAACTTTAAATGTATCCATTGAAAGATACCTCCATCAATCAATTAATCTTTCAATCCTCTTATTAATTAAGGATCTAATTCAGAGCCGTAATTGCTCCGACGTGGTTATTTAACATAGATATATTCCCTTAGCAATATTTTGGCAAAATATCTATTTTTTCATTTCCCGCAGTCTCGCCACTCGTTCTGCTGTCGGGGGGTGGGTGGAGAAAAGTTTGGCCATAAATCCGCCGACTTCTCTTGCTGAAAGAGGGTTGGCAATGTATAAATTCGCGAAAGCCGGATTAGTTTCTAAAGCGGGGACCTGCCGGCTGACATGCTCAATTTTCTCTAAAGCGTCTGCCAGTCCTTCTCCTCCTCCAGCCAGCCTTGCACCGCTTCGGTCCGCTTCGAATTCACGCGAACGGGAAATAGCCAGTTGAATTATCATAGCGGCGATCGGAGCGAAGATAATCGCTACAATTTCACCCAAAGGGTTTCTATTCTCATTGCTGGAACCGCCTCCGAAGATCATACCCCAGCGCATAACACTGGATATTGCGGTGATGATTGAAGCCACCACCGAAGCGACGGTGGCAATCAAAATATCCCGATTCTTAACGTGAGACAGTTCATGGGCTAGAACCCCCTTGAGCTCTTCCCTGCTGAGATTGCGAATCAATCCTTTGGTCACAACTACGGCTGAATGTTTCGGATTCCTCCCTGTAGCGAAAGCATTAGGCTGGGAATCGGGGCTGATGTATAATCTGGGTTTGGGCAGTTTAGCTTTTTTAGCAAGGTCGAATACAATTTCTTTTATTAAAGAATGTTTATTGGCTGGTATCGGTTCCGCCCCGGCTGACATAATGGCAATCTTATCGGAATAAAAATATACTCCTAAGTTCATTAATAAAGAAATTGCTAACATCAGCCACATGCCGTTAGCACCGCCGACAAATCTGCCTAGGGTTATCAAAAGTAAAGCCAAACAGCCGAATAAGACTATGGTTTTGAGAGTGTTGTTCATTTATACGAATCAAGAATTACGAATTGAGAATCACGAACATGAAATACTTATTTCAACTCTTAATTCTTGATTCTTGATTCTTTCTCCAATATTATTTTAGCTCTTTCTCGATTTTTCTACAAACAGTTTTAACCGGCTAGCAAACTTTTCACCTGATCCAACATTTCGTCGTCGTCGACTTTGTTTTTGGCTAGAGCGTCGTCTTGAACGACACAAATTCTTTTGATCCCGACTATTTTATTAAGTTCCTGGCAAAACATCGTCCTGTTTTTACCGTCGCTTAATTTATCTTTATGAAACTTAAAGGGAGTAGAAATAACTAAAGCCTCGTCCTCGATTTTTACCGGGCTACAGACTTTAAGAAGGGAAAACAAAGCCGGCTGAATTTCGCGAATACTTTGAAGAACTGTTGTCCATTTGTCCAAAACAGTCTTGAAATCGGCAGATGTAGATTCTATATTTATTTGTTCTTCGTTCTTAATAGTCTTTTTATTTTTTTTTGTTTTGTTGCTTGATTGTTTGATTGCTTCATTGTTCGATTCCTCCGCCCTCCCTTCGACTGCGCTCAGGGCAGGCTTAGATTCAGGCACCCCGTCTGGTTCCAATCCGAAAGAACTTTCGTCCTGGCGGGGGGTCGTCCGGGCGGATTCCCTCTTTAAAGGAGAGGAAACAGTCTCTTCTTCTTGAGAAATAGATGAAGATTTAATATTTGTGTCACTATTTTTTGGATTTTCATTGGAAATTGGTAATTGAGAATCGGTAATTCCATCTATCCCCCAATCCACTATTGCCAGTTCCAAAGGCAAGTGTGGGAAAGAGGAGCTCTTAATTGCGGGCTGAGAATGTACTATTTTAGAAGTGATGCTTAGAAGTTCATTAACAGTAACTTTTTTAGCCATTTTTTTGAGCTCTTCTACTTGAGATTCGCTTATTTCATTTTTAATAATATCCGCTCCTTTTGGGTTCAATTTTATAAAAACAATCTTGCGCAGGTAATCCAGTAAGCGATGGCTCAGAAGGAAAATGTCTGCTCCTTCCCTGTTCATTTGTTCGAGACTGTCTATCGTTTTATCGATTTCTTTTCCAAATAATTGATTAAGCAGATTAATTTCTTCATCTCGGCCGGCTATTCCGAGTATTTCTTTGGTTTCGTTGGACTTTATTTTTTTACCAGCAAGAGTGGCTACTTGGGCAAAAAGGCTTTCTGCGTCACGCATGCCCCCATGGGCCGCTTCGCTTATCATTTCCAAACTATCTTTGTCAATATCGATGTTCTCTTCTTTTGCAATTTTGGAAAGTTTTTTTAGAATTTCCGGCAAAGTGAGCAGACGAAAGGAAAATCTTTGACAGCGTGAAGTGATGGTTGCGGGAACTTTATGCTGTTCCGTTGTGGCTAAAATAAAGATTGTATGGGGAGGCGGTTCTTCCAAAGTTTTCAAGAGGGCGTTAAAGGCGCCTCGGCTCAACATATGAATTTCATCTATTATAAATACTCGATAGCGCAGCTCTACCGGTAAAAGATCGATATTTTCGGTAAGTTGTCGGATATTGTCCACACCTGTATACGAGGCGGCGTCTATTTCCATGAGATCGAGCGTCTTGTTAGCAATAATGGCTTGACAATTTTTGCAATTATCGCAGGGCTCGGCTTCGGATCTTTTGTCAAGCGGCGTTAAGCAATTAACCGCTTTGGCAAAAATTCTTGCCGTGGTTGTCTTCCCGGTTCCTCGCGGACCGGTGAATAAATAGGCGTGGGCAATCCGGCTTTCTTTGATTGTTTGTTTCAAAGTGAGGCGGATCAGTTCTTGCCCCACCAATTCGTCAAATTTTTGGGGACGATACAATCGATAGAATGTTTTACTCATTTTTAACTAGATTTCCTCGTTCAAATATTTATCAATGCGTTTTAGCTCTTCTTTGGCTTTGATATTTGTTTTATCAAGCTTTATAACCTCCAGGAAAGCGTTGCGAGCATCTTTCCAATTATGCTGGTTAGAATATAATCTGCCTAACTGAATGTATAGACCAATATTTTTCGGTTCACGAACGATGCTCTGTATTAACATCGCCTCTTTCTTCCTCCAGTATTGTTCCTTTTCAACCTTAATCTCGGTCGGAGTGAAAGTCTTTTTAAGTATTTCTGCGACGGCGTTGGTTCTTTTTTGGATAAACGGCTTTTTAAGGGACGCCTGAAAAGCGGAGGATATCTTTTTATCTGGTATTCCCGAAGCGTTCTCTTCCCCGAGGCTGTCTTGTGGTTCTGTAACTTCGGCTTGATTCTCGGCTTTATCGGAATCCCCGGCGATAGGCTTACGGTTCCAAATAGATTTTCTCACTTTTTTCGGTTTTTCAATTTCGATTTGAGGGCTGTCTACTTCTACAACGGAGATCTCCTCTTGCGGAGTTTTATTTTTCCGACGATTCCGGTATTCTTTTAATCCATTTCCCATTTCTTCTTTTCTAATCCTCACTTCTTTGATTGACTCATTCAATTTGTTGTCAAGTTTAAGAAGCAAAACTCGCAGTGATCGTAGGAAGTTTTCTCCTTTTCCCAGAAGAACTTGCCACCATCTCTTTTTTTCCTCTTTTTCCAAAATTTCATGTTGCTCCACTGCTTCAGGGAGATGTTTGGTGAGTATATAAATTGCTACTCCTAAAACTACCAGGATTAAAAATGGGAAGAGGATGTTGTAGATTGTCATAGCAAAGTCAAAAATCAAAAGTCAAAAATAAAAATTACAAATCAAAGACTTAAAATTTTTGAATTTTGAGATTTGACTTTCGACTTAATTCCGTGCGCCCGGGAGGATTCGAACCCCCAACCCCTTGGTCCGAAGCCAAGTACTCTATCCAGTTGAGCTACGAGCGCAAAGCTTACGTAAATTGTAATACGTAAACCGTAAATCGTAAAAATAATAAACTTTATCCAAGACTAATTCGGTAATTGCACAACGTATTACGAATTACGATTTACGAATTACGTGTATTCGTGGGCGATCGAGGACTCGAACCTCGGACCTCGTCATTACCCGCCGTGGCGGGCGCACTCTAACCAGTATCGCCCCTTTCCTGTTTTGAGGAACCTTTCGAAATTTAGAGCTTTTTTTCTAAATCTAAATTCTTTGCTGAAAATAATCTTCCAGGGTCCCTTATTGTAGGTAGTTCTATGAAATCTTGCTTTTGTTTTGGATAAATCATTATGCATTTCCAACCTGCTAGTAAGATTACTGGTGCTTCCCGTATAATGATCTCCTCTCAAATTTTCAATTACATAAACTACGAACATAGTGGGCGATCGAGGACTCGAACCTCGGACCTCGTCATTATCAGTGACGCGCTCTAACCAACTGAGCTAATCGCCCTACTTTAAATAAAATTTTGTGAAGTTGCAAATGCCCTCGTCATTACCCGCCGTGGCGGGCGCGCTCTAACCAACTGAGCTAATCGCCCTACTTTAAATAAAATTTTGTGAAGTTGCAAATGCCCTCGTCATTACCCGCCGTGGCGGGCGCGCTCTAACCAACTGAGCTAATCGCCCATTTATTTCTATTTGTTTTCTTCTTTTGTTTCCGGCTTATTTTCCACTTCTTCCGTTTTGTTGGAGTCTTGCTTCTCAACAGCTTGCTCTTCTTTGTGTTTTTCAGCTTTCTCTTGAGCTTCTTTCTCCTTTTTTCTCAACTCTTCCATCTCTCTTATCTGCTTGGTTCCTTCAATATTTTCTTTCAGTTTGCTCTTTTTGCCTTTAGTCTTTCTCAAATGATAAAGTTTTGCATGCCTTACTTTTTGCCTTTTAACAATCTGAATTTTTTCTGTGTGGGGAGAGTGAATGGGCAAAACAAGCTCAACTGCGACGCCAAGAGTCACTCGGCGGATTGTTATTGATCCGCCCGGTTGAAATCCGTGCTTATGGGCAATAATTTCCCCTTCAATAATTTGAACCCGTTCTTTGCTACCTTCTTTAACTCGGCGGTGCACCCTGACAACGTCGCCTACTCTAAAATCAGGCAGGTTTGCTTGTTTAATCTTATCTTTAGCGGTGGTGAATACTCTGTTCATATTAATATTTTACAATAAAATTGAAAAAGGCCGATGTACTTTTCTTAAAACGATTATATGAAAAACTCAAATCCTGAAAACATGTTATCATGTTGAACATGTTGAATATGTTAACATGACATTTTTGCTCCCAATGAAATTCTAACTTATCTTTATAACATAAAAGTCAAAATACTCCAAAAATTTACATTAAATCTGCGTTTGAATGAAAAATAAAAAATCAATATTGCTCCTGCCTGTGATCTTGGCGCTTCCCCTGTATGGCGGACCGAGCTGTAACGTGCCTCAAAACGATGGCGGTATTTATAAAACAGTTGATCGAGGAGGAAATTGGAAACAGATAACCACCATTGAAGAGAGTAAAGAAACATTAGCGAAAGCTGATACGGAACAACTGCTAGTAGATCCGAATAATCCGGAAGTCGTCTTTTTGGTCACTAAAAGCAACGGTTTGTATGTAAGCAATCAATTTGGGGAGAGTTGGAAAAAAATTCTTCCCGAAGCCAGTGCTGTTTACGGAATTCAGGGAGATTTTAACATAAAAGGTTTATTTTATGCTTCCATACTGCTGAACGATAGGGCGAAAATCATTAAGACCGAAAACGGCGGTCAAGATTGGAAAGAAGTTTACACTGAAGCTGGGAAAGGAAACTATGTGACCCACGTAAGAATAGATCCTTTTTTCAAAAACTCGCTGGTGGCAGTGAACTCAGAAGGTTTGGTGATCCGCAGTAGTGACGGAGGAAACACTTGGCAAGCTACTTTTCCGTTTCAAGAAAGCGTTACAGATATCACCTTTGATCCGGTAAATGAGAATTTTGTATGGGCGCTTACGGCAAAAGGAGTTTGGCTTTCTCAAGACGGCGGGGTAGTCTTTAACTTAGTAGAACTTCCTACGGATGGGGAAATGGGAAGCGTTTTTAATTTATTGCGTAAATATGACAATAATTTATTTTTGGCGACCGACAAGGGGTTTTATCAAAGCATGGATAACGGTAAAGTATGGAGAAAAATAATTGTTCTCAATAATCCTACCGATTTTCCAGTAAGAGAGTTTGTGGTTTTTCCGAATAATAACGGGGGGACTTGGGCGATGGCTGCAGGCATGACACTGTATTTAACGGCGGATGCCGGCCAGACTTGGAAGCCAGTGCAATTCGAGATCGACCGGTATGTTAATGCCATAGGAATTAAACCGAACGATCCTAGTCAGATTTTAGTAGGGGTAGAATCTGCGAGTAGAGGAGGATTAGGGTTAGGATATTAGCCATTTATCACTGACCATTTACCATTCATTTACCATTTTACCATTTGTCATTTAAATTCTATTTTCAATGATAAATGATTCAATGAAAAATGAATGAAAAATGAAAAATGGCAAATGATAAATTCGTTTCACATTCTGTGGAGGAAACCCAAGAAATCGGGAAAGATATCGCCCAAGGTCTTCGAGGTGGCGAAATTATCTTTTTGTCTGGTATCCTTGGGGCGGGGAAAACTGAATTGATTAGAGGAATTGCCAAAGGGCTGGGGGTGCAAGCAAGAATCACCAGTCCGACTTTTAATATTTTTCGGGTCTATAATTTTGTTTTTCCTCGTAGGAACATAGCGCGCTATGTTCCTACCAAAGGCAAACTCTATCATTTTGACTGTTACCGCCTAAAAAAGCGCTCCGACCTAGCAGAACTTGGTTGGGAAGAAATTATTACTGACAAAAATTCAATCGTTGTTCTAGAATGGCCCGAATGTATACGCGATAAAGATTTAGCGGGGTCATTAAATAAAAAAACTACATCAATAAATATAGGAATGGGTGTGGATAATGAGCGTATTATAAAAATAATCTAATAAACATGTCGGAAAATCAAAAATTTACTACAGACGAAGCCAAACAGATTGGTGAACAACTGGGAATTGACTGGTCTAAATTTGATGTGGAACAGTTCAGAATGGGAATGGATGTGGAATTAGAACATGGTTCGCGCGACTCCCATACTAATGTTACCAATAATGATCCTCTTGTGACTGGTAAAATCGCTCTTGCTCATCTTAATGAATTTCCTGATTACTATACTCGGTTGCAGGAAATGGAAAAAGAAGCGGATGAATTTTGGAAAAAATAATATAATTCGGGTTTATGCTAAGGATTGTTGCCAAGATTGAAACCGGTAAGTAAGTTGGAATGATATGGAAAACCTGGAAATAAAAAATTTGTTGGGATTTTTGCTGCCGTTGCTTATTTCTTCCGGCTTGTTTTATTGGATTTTGTATTTATGTAGGGGCAGGTTTCAAACCTGCCCCTACACGTTTGTAAATGAATATAAAAATTCCAAACGTTGGGGAGGAATTATCTTTGGGCTGACGATATTGATATCAATAATACTTTTTCAAAATATCTCAGCAGGCTTCCTTTTGCCCAAAGATTTTTGGAGTCTTGTCGCCGGCATTGTCATTTTGCTGGTCGGCGGAATTTGGGATGATATAAGCAGAATCAGCTGGTTAAAACAGCTGATATTTCAAAGCGTTACGGCTTTAATCGCGGTTATGGTGGGAGACACGATAGACCACATCAGACTTCCCGGTGGATCGGTATTATTTTTTTCACCTTTTTTTTCAGCGGTGCTGGCGTATTTTTGGATAATTCTTGTGATCGAGGCGTTGAATTGGCTGGACGGGGTCGACGGACTGTCTGGCAGTGTCAGTCTGATAACTTTGTTTACGCTAGCCGTGCTTAGTTTAACCCCGGTTGTCAACCAACCCAGTACTTCTTTGCTGTGTTTGATAATCGCCGGATCTTTGTTGGGATTATTGTTTTTTAACTTCCCTCCGGCAAGGGCATTTTTGGGTTCTTCGGGAATATGGATTTTAGGTTTTCTCATCGCGGTAATTTCCATTTATTCGGGAGGAAAAGTGGCTACCACGGCTTTGGTCTTAGGAATTCCAATCATTGATTTTTTATTTGTTTCTGCTGAAAGAATTTGGGCCGGCAAATGGCCGGTTTTCGGAGGAGACAGGCTACATTTGCACGAACGGCTGATCGATTACGGATGGAAGCCGATAAGCATAGTCCTTATTTTTAGCTCATTCTCGTTGTTACTGGGGCTGGGAGCCGTACTTAGCCAGACAATGGGAAAAGTTTATTTGATTTTGCTCTTAGCGGTATTTTTTCTTCTTTTTTCTCTAGCTCACAAGCAAGCAGGACGCTGGCAAAAAAAATAAAAATTCCTTGGGGCAAAGTTAGTAAATAATGATCAAAAAGACCGATAAAGAGGTAGGCGATGAATAGATATCTCCAAATATTTTCTGTGTAGGGGCGGGTTTTAAACCCGCCCCTACTGAATAATATGCGGTAAATAAAATATAAAAATATTAATAGACCGATAATTCCTAAATCTGACAATACCAACAAATAAATATTGTGCACTGGTTGCAGTTCCCAGGAATAAAAGGGAAATTTGGAAAAAGCTGGCAATTCTATCGGGCCGGTTCCCCACCCGCGCCCGAGAATCGGCGAGTCTAGAAAACGGCCAAAAGCCGCTTTTGAATACTCCAAACGGATATTTATCGTTTCATCGTTGCCAGAAAGGATTTTTTGAATCGGACTGCGGAGAAAAAGTAAGGATAGGGAGATTAATAATATAATTATTGTTGTCATTCCAAGTGAGTCTAAAGGACGGGCCTCCGCTCCGCTGCGCTTCGTTCGGGATGACAAAAAAGTTATAAAAATTATCAATAATAATCCCAATATTGCCGAGCGGGAGAAAGTCAGCCCGAGACCAATCAATTGGACGGTAAGTAAAATATTTCGATATTTTACCGATTTATACCAAACTGTAGCTACTGTCGTAAAAAGCAAAAACCCGCCCAAGACATTGGGATGAGGAAATGTTCCGTAAGCTCTGAGCAAACCATGTCCCAGCAAATCTATCCGGGCGAGACCTAGGACGTTGGATTCCAAGTGGCCTTCGCCTAAAAAGTATAAGCCCAGTGACTTTTGAAATAAAAATTGTCCCAAAGCAATCAGACCCTCAATTACTCCAGTGGCGATAAGAACTTTGAAAAATATATTTTTATAAAAATCCGAATTTTTAACTAAGTATAAAATTGCGAACAACGACAGTGCTATTATTAAAACGCGTAATCCCCAAAACGCGCTGAGAAAGGGAGAACCACTCCAAATAAAGGATAGGAAAGCAAAAACCGCGAATACTAGTGTAGGAACATAGCGCGCTATGTTCCTACTGCAAAATGTCAAAATCGATTTTTTGTGCCAGTATAGATTTAATATAACTGTCAGCACCAAGATTATGGCCGTGATATCTATAAGATAAATATTATACAAAGAAAAAGAAGTATAACTTTTATTATTTTCCAGAAAATTCAAAGAATACACATAAGAAAACGGCACGCTTAAAACGAAAACAATGAAGGAAATTTTTATTAAGTTTTGAATAATATTTTTTTTCATATGAATAAACCCAAAAAGTTGAATCACCCTGTTTTATTTATTACCCGCACCTATCCGCCTGTCCTAGGAGGATTGGAGATGCTTAGTTACAATTTAACAACTACAATTGCCAAGCATACTCGAGCTTTGATTATCAAAAATCCTTATGGAAAATATCTGCTCCCCCTTTTTATCCCTTGGGCTTTTATTAAAGCTATTCTAATTCTTCTTTTTAAGGATGTGAAAGTCGTTCATCTCTCTGACGGCGTACTAGCTCCAGTAGGATATGCGCTTAGGTTTTTATTTCCTCGAATTAAACTGGCGATTACTATCCATGGTTTAGACTTGACCTACGTCGAAAATCTTCCAATTTATCATTACACCAATATCGTATTTATAAGGAAAATGGATTTAGTTATCGCGGTAAGCGAAGAAACTAAGAAAAAGTGCGTTGAATACGGAGTCAAAGAGGATAAAGTGAAAGTAATCCTCAATGGCACTCACGTTAATCAGTTTTTTGATGAAAAAATCAGGGAAAATAATCGTTCAAACAAATTATGGGGGCAAATTTTGCCAGCAGAGATTGTTGAAAAAGGTTCTTTCTCGGATAAATTTATTATTCTGTACCTGGGACGTTTGGCTGTTCACAAGGGAGTGCCTTGGTTTGTTAAGAACGTGATGCCTTCTTTACCATCGAAGGCTATTATGTTAATTGCGGGAATGGGCTCGGATTACGAGAAGATAAAAAATACTATTTCTCAGAATAAATTGAATAACAGAGCGTTTTTATTGGGGGCGGTCAGTGATGAAGTAAAAAACTTTTTACTGAATGCCTCGGATGTTTTAATAATGCCAAATATAATTGTTCCAGGTAACCGGGAAGGGTTCGGTATTACGGCTATTGAAGCGGAAAGCTGTGAATTAGTGCCGGTAGTGTCCGGTATTCAAGGGCTAAAAGATGCAGTGAAAGACAAAGAGAGCGGCTTGCACGTGCCAACAAAAAACAAAGAAAAATTTATCGAAGCAATCAAATATTTGATGGATAATCCGGATTATAGAATTGAGTTAGGCAAGAAGGCTCGCAAGTACGTAAAGGAAAATTTCGACTGGTCAGTTATCGGCCGGAAATATTTGGAGGAGTTCAGAAAACTGGAAAAATAATTTTAGTTATTAGTTAAATGGAAAATTTAGAAAAACTCAAAATTCCCGAAAGAATTACAATCGAATCATTAATAGATACAGGTCGCAACGTTCCGAATGACTATAGAAGACTAATCTCTAAAACAGAAAACCAAGGGAACTTGCCGACGGGGTTTTCAGATCAATGGAGCTATTTTCTTTGGGAAATGGAAAAAGACGGCAAAGAAAACGAGCTAAGCAAATTTTTGGAGGCGCATCTTCGTGGCCAGCTGCTGATCGATTTAGGGGCTGGGACAGGCCGGACAGTAAGGGATATCTGCAGGATATTCGGGGTAAAGGATTATGTTTCCGTCGATAGGCATTATATGGATTTTCCAAACAAACTCGAATCTTCCGATATCAGCTACAGAGAAGAAGAGTCGGAAGGCCTCCACGAAATATTGGTTAACTCGGACATGCTGGACTTTATTTCTCGAATGCCTGATAATAGAGGAAATTTTATTTTAAACGGAATAGACAGTTGGGTTATCAGGGAGAATGATTATTTTGAGGCGCTAGCCAAAGAGCTCATTAGAACCACCAAAAAGGACGGCATCATTTTCGGCATCGAGTCTGACATAACTTATCCATTGAACGCCCTTATTAAGAAGTTCAAACAAGATTCGCCGATCGAAGTTCCTGATGTAAAATTAGTTTCAGGCAATTCTTTCTTATACAGAAAAAAATAATTTGAATCATGCTTAATTTTATCGATCTGAAAGATTTCTTTTTGTTTATTTTTTATTTCGTCTACGCGATGTTATTGCCGGGTTATTTGCTGGCACGGGCGATTATTCCGCCGGTTCAGCTGAAGGGATTGCTCAAGACTCTGCCCGGCATCGAAAGAGGCTTGCTCGGCCGTTATTTTTACTATTTGTTTGCTCCGGCAGTCGGACTTGTTCTAATCGACGCAGTAGTGCTGGTTTTGGCAAAATTCAACCAGTCGCTTAGTTCTAACAATTTTTTTATTAGCTTTTCCGTAATTAATCTTGTCCTGCTAATAGCAAATATTTTTCTAGTAAAATCGGCAAAATCAAATAAAATAAACGGCAAAGATTCCGGCAGAAACTATGTTCTTATTTTTATCGCACTCTTCCTCGGAAGCGTCCTTATAAGAACTGTTTTCTATCTGCCTAATGTCGTGCCTCAGGAAACTGATTTAGGACACCATATGTACTGGTCCGAGCTTATGGTGCAAAAAGAAACTTTTCCCAACTACGATACGCCGGAAGTTATCGAAGGAGAGCATATGGTATTTGCGGTTTTAAGTAAGCTGAGCGGAATATCGTTGCTGTCAGCTATGCCGCTGATAATCCTTTCTTTCTACAACTTGGCTATGCTTTTGGCGCTATATTTTGGTTCGATGGTCATAACAGCTAACCGAAAAGTCGCGCTTTGGGTTTTGTTTTTCTCAGGAGTCTATTTTGCGGTTGATCCGCCCCAAGCCCGATATGTTAAAGGCGGAGTTATCGGGAATACCCTGGGTAATTTATTAATTCCGTTAGTTTTTCTCTTGGCTTTTATGTTCTTTCGCTATTTCTACAAATATTTAAATCAAACAAGTAAAGACGTAGCATTGCAACGTCCTTACAGGCCGGCGATATCTTTGATTTCTCTTATTCTAATCATTATTGTTGGCTCTTTCTATACCCATCATCTCAGCACCTTGT
>Ga0074195_1000290_pt1 | contig 111044 bp, 102 predicted proteins | sample EPASupsiteHSE623_FD_64525 | JGI IMG/M metagenome (GOLD analysis project Ga0074195, IMG submission 64525) | Bioremediated contaminated groundwater from EPA Superfund site, New Mexico - Sample HSE6-23 | ecosystem: Environmental > Aquatic > Deep subsurface > Groundwater > Contaminated ... | reverse complement strand
TAGCATCATCAACCGTTTCAGTCGCATCGTCCCCTATTTCCGCCAGATCGTCGGACAACTCGTCGACCATATCATCGACCGTCGCCGTATCTTTATCGGCCGCCGGCTTGTCGACGTCGGGCAACTCGACACATTTCTCATCTTTGCAGGTGTAGCCGTCGCCGCAATCGAACGCCGTGATGCATTCAGGTCCATTCGGATTGTCGTCTGAAGAACAGCCGATGAACGAAAGAGCGATGGTCAAGAAAACCAACGCTGCCATCAACGCATTAGATTTCTTCATGGAGCACCTATTTGTTGTGTACATTCATTATCATGGGCAATTGCACCCCGCGGTCAAACAGGAGGTCAGTTTTACGGTAAGTGTATAATCCCCATCCGGCTCGCTGGCATGAGAACCGTCGACGACGATGATATACCAGCCGTCTGCCGGAGCGGTATAGTTCTGGGTCCCTTCGAAATAATCATCGCACCACATACGCGCCGAGGAACCGCAGGCCGCATCGTTATACACGGAAAGGGTCGCTCCCCAGCTGCTTCCGCTACAGGGGTCCCCAACGCTCAAAGTCATCGATATCGCTTCGCCCGCCCTCAAATATATTTTGTAGGTATGATCTGATCCCGCATCCCAGCAACCGCTCGACTGGTCTACGCGGTTACTCGCGGAGCAGGTATCGGTGGAAATGCTGTAGCCGCCGGAGGTCTTCGCGGTACTGCGGCCGATGATGCGGGCCCCGGTACAACGATCGCGATTCTGCGTACCGGTGGCGCATGCTTCGGCCGGAACGGTCGTGACGCACTGGTTCGAGGCATTGCACTCATATCCCCCGGCACAGTCGCCGGTCGTCAGACACTGGACACACTGACTCGTTCCGTTGCCGTTGTCCTTGCATTTCGTCGTGCCGCCGCCGCAGGCGCCGCAGGTCGATCCGCACTGGCCGTCGGTATTGCAGAACGAGCAGCTCGTGCCGTCGCCGGTATAGTAAGCGTTGCAGGCGCAGGTGAAGCCGCCCGGCGTGTTGGTGCAGGTCGCATTCGTGTCGCAGTTGTCGGTGTTCAAGGTGCATTCATCGATATCGTAACAGGAGCCGAGTTTTTCTTCGAAATTGAGCGAACAGGAACAGCTGTAGCTCCCGACGCTGTTGGTGCAGCCCGCCGCGCCGTCACCATTGTCGTTGCACGGGTTGGCGATGCATTCGTCGTTGTCGTCGCAGGCATGGCCGTCGGCGTTGAGCGTGTAGCCGCTGTTGCATGAGCAGGAGTGAGAACCTTCCGCTTCAATGCAGTTCTGGGCGCAGTCGCCGTTGGCCGTGTCGCATTCTTTGATGTCGACGCAGGCGCCGGAGCCGTTCTTCTCATAGCCCGAAGCGCAGACGCAGACATCGGTCTCGAGCCCCTGACAGCCGAGCGAACAGACCGCGATATCGCTGTTGGCATAGCCCTGTCCCAACGCGTTGCAGGCGACCGACAGCGCCGTATCGCACACCTCGTTGGCCGCCGTGAGTATCCCGTCGCCGCAGTACGGCGCATGCGCCATGCAACCCGGCATGCAGCCGTCGTAGGCGCCGTCGTTGACCCCGTCGTCGCATACCTCGCCGATGCCGCTGTCGGTAACGCTGTTGCCACACGCCGAGGTGGTGAAGTCGAACACATACTGCGCCGCGAGTTGGTTCCCCGCCGGGTCGGCGATGCCGGTCTTGACCGTCACCGTATACACTAATCCTGCTGCGAGCGATGCGTTCGGCGTCAGGATAACGGTGTTGTCCACGCCGCGCCACATCGATGAGAACGGGATGTTGGTCACCCCCTGCATGATGGTGAAGTTGCCCGCTATCGAAGCGGTGTTGAGCGCTTCCGAAAAATGGACCTCGACCTTCTCGGTCACCGCTACGCCGGTCGCATTATCGGCCGGCAGGGTCGAGGTAACGGTCGGCGCCGTATCGTCGTCCGGCACATCGAGGTCGGGTTGGATATCGACCGTGTCCTCGTCAACGATATCTTCGTCTATCGTATCGGGGATATCGTCGACCATATCCTCATCGACCGTGTCGTCCGCCTCGTTCATCGTGTCCAGCAGCTCGTCGGTCATATCGTCCGCCGTTTCGTCGATATCGGGTTCGATGACCGTATCGTTCTGGTCGGGCGATTCATCGATCATCGTGTCAATCAGTTCATCGGACGTTCCTTCGGCCTCGGGAAGCGCTTCGGTCTCGACCGCCGTCTCGTTCCCTTCCGGCAGCACAACATCCTTGTCGCTATCCTTATCCGCTATGGGGGTCGCCTCTACGCAGACGCCTTCTTCGCAGGTGTAGCCGTCGCCACATTCCCACGCTTCATAACACTCCAATCCCACTTCTTCAGCCGGAGTACAGGAAAAGAAAACGGTTGCACCGAACAAAAAAAGCAAAAAGAGTTTTGCCGAACGCATCATGGCACCGCTCCATCGAGGCGTGTAGTAAAATGTCTCATACCTAAACCTTACACGCTTCTCTTTCTTTCGCAAGTGTTTTTTTGAGCGTTTATATCACTGCCTTTTTTTAAAAAACCAAAGTTTCAGTTCGTGTAGCGAGATGGGATTTTCGAAAAAGCACACACTTTTTTACGGAAGCGGTTCGGTGAGGCAGGCGGGCGAACAGCCGTCGCCGTCGGCCCGGTTCCCGTCATCGCAGAGTTCGAACGGATAGGTGTTCTGCATGATGGCCGCTATCGCCGCCGCGCTCAAAGGTCGGTCATAGACGCGGAGTTCATCGATGTTCCCGCTGAAGGTGCCGTAGAACCCGGCCGTCACGCCGGCGAACCGCGGGGCATAGACCGTTCCTTTCGGTGAGAGGAGACCCTCCCGGACCAGCACGCCGTTGAGGTATATCCGCGGCTGACGGTCGGTATAGGTGACCGCGACATGGTTCCATCCGGTGCCGATGGCGGCGTCATAGACCGCTAGCGGCGGCATGTATGCGTTGCCATGTTCATAGACCGAGATGCCGTTGGTGCCGACCGATACCCCTGCGCCGGCGTCGGCGTCCTTGTTGTCGGGCCAGAAGAGGTAATGGTTGTCGATACCGGTCCCGCTGGTGGTGGTGGTGTTCTCCGCCTCGGTGTAGCGCAGGGCGGTGGTGGTGAACCACGCCATCATGGTGAAGTTGTTGGTCGGAACGCCGCCGGCATAGGCCCACTGCAGAGCATCGTCGACACCGTCAAAGAAAAGCCCTCTGCCGAAACGGCCGGCAAGCCGCGTCGTTCCGCCGTGAAGCGTACCGTTATTCGCGTTCCCGGAAAGATCGTAGGCTATGGTCCCGTCCGTTTCCTCGAACGCGAACTGCGCCTCCCGGTTCGCCGCCTCGGCCAGCTCTCCCGCGCTCAGGACACGACCATAGAACCGAAGCTCGTCGATGATACCGGTGAATCCGCCGCCGATCGACACGCCGTTACCGGTATCGGCCGGAACGACATCCACGGCGACCGAACCGCGCTCGACGCCGTCGACATAGATACGCATGGCGGCACTGTCGTAGGTCCCCGCGATATGGTGCCAGTTGCCGTCGATGACGCTGATGTCGGTCATCGGCCCGCGCCAGTCGTTCGGCGTGGCGCTCGACAGTGAGAAAAGTGCTTTCCCCTGGTTGGCGGGCTGATCAGACCCGGCGATGAACAGACCGTAATTCCTTAAGGCGGCGCCGTCCTTTTGTACGATCGCAGCATAACTGCCCGGTATCGTTGATCCCTTTATCCATGTTGAAACGGTCATCTGCGTTCCCAGTTTCAGCGATGCGCTCTCGGCAAGGAGGACCGTATCGCCGCCGGCGAAGGAGAGCGCCTTGCCGAAACGGCCGTCGACCCATACCGCGCCGTTGACGGTGCCGTTATTGCCGTTGCCCGAACGATCGGCCGTCGTGACGCCCGATCCCTCGTTCAGCGGCAGAATAAGCACTGCGTTCGAGGTGTTCAGCGCCTCGCCGTCGCCGCAGATGTTCAGCGAACAGGTGTGTGACGCCGACAGGCAGACATCGAGCGCGCCGCAATCGTTCCGGTCGCGACAGGCCACACAGATATTCTGGGCAAGCAGGCAGTGCGGCGTCCCGCCGGAACAGTGCCCCTCTTCGGTGCAGGCGACGCACTCGGTCGTGCCGTTGCCGTTATTTCTGCACCCCGGCGTGCCCCCGCCGCAAGCGCCGCAGGTCGCGCCGCATTGGGCGGCGGTATCACAGAAGGTACAGGCCTGACCATTGCCGCTGTAGTAATCGCGGCAATCGCAGGTATGGCCGCCGACCGTATCGGCACAGTCGGCATTATCGTCGCACGAGTCGGTCCCGGCGGTGCATTCGTCGATATCGTGACAGCCGCCTTGGGTCTGATCGAACCCGAAGGTACAGTTGCAGGTATAGCCGCTGACCTCGTCGGTGCAGGTCGCCGCGGTGTCTCCGTGATCGTTGCACGGATTATCGTTCACGGTACATTCGTCGACCAACGTGTCCTCGTCGGGAATAATGTCATCCTGAACGAGCGTGTCTTGGTCAACCATCATATCCACTTCGTCCCTATCGCCAACTTCGTCCACCTCAACCAAGATATCGTCCATGGCCGCATCCTCGTCGATAACGACAACATCGGTGTCGTCCTCTTCCCCTTCCCTTTGGTCGCTTGTGTCGCTTTCGTCTCTTTCTATTTCATCATCGAGCAGGTCGTCAGATATTTCGTCGGCCATTTCATCGGTGACCGCGGTATCTTTGTCTAAAACAACCGTTTTGTCAGGAGTTTCAACGCATTTTTGCTCTTCACATAACCACCCCTCAGGACAATCGAATGCCGTGATACATGTAATGGGCTCCTGTTTGGACGAACAAGCCGCCACGATCAAAAATATTGTTGCGAATACTATGTTTTTTGTTAACGAGGTCATGTTCTTCCTCCTGAACGCTACCCCCCACGCAGGGTATTTATGATGAGGAGGAATACCCCGGCCAAACTTTCACCGGCGATGAGTCCCGATGCCGCCGGCACGATCTGCTCCTCCCACTCTTTCTTCTTCCACGAAATGATGAGCACTATCAGCGCGCCGAGGAACATCGCAAGGCACGACGAGAACGGGATGGTGAAGGCGAGCCCGATCCCCATCGCTGAGGGGGTGAAGCGCGCCAGTTTGGGCAGCCACCGGTCAATGCAGGGAATGATGACGCCGAGCACCGCACCGGCGAGGATCGACCAGCGTATCGATATGGCCAGACTGCCGATCCCTTCCGAGAGCAGTTTCGCGACCGATGCCCATATCTGCGCCGCGGGGGCCGGGAACATCTGGGTCCCGAGCGCCTCGGGTCCCGGCACGATGATGTAAAACACCGGAACAACGACGAGCGTTCCGGCAAAAACGCCGATGAACTGCGCGAGGAACTGTTTGCGCGGATTGGCACCCAGCAGGTACCCGCACTTGAGACCGGTCAATAGGTCGGCCGAGGCTCCCGCCGCGTCGGCGGTGATCGAAGCGGCCATGAGGTTCGGTATCATCCGTTTGGGGACCAGCACGCCGTAGACGAGCTGGGTCAGCTTTCCCATCGCCCCGACCGGCGTGGTATCGGTCTCGCCGGTGGCGCGGCAGGCGACCATCGCCAGCACGAACGAAAGGGCTATGGCGACCAGCGACATCAGAACACCGACATCGAACACGAAATACATGATCAGGCAAATGCCGGCCGAGGTGGCCGCCATCCCGGCGGCGAACCACGAACCGGGGACCTCGATCTGTTCGTAGGCGGTCAGCACCCGTTTCTCCTTGCGGAAGATATCGGCCATACCGGCGAAGGTCCGCGCGATGACCCGCCACTGGAAAGCAAAGGCGGTAAGCCCCGCCATGACCATCACCGATGCGCCGAACCAGAGACTCCATTTAACGATGATGCTGTAGGAAAGCGCTCCGTCCTCGCCGAAATGCAGTATCCCCTGCCCCGCCAGCCACGGCGCCAGTATCGCGTAGTTAAGTATCGCGCCGAAGAGTATGCTCCACGCGGTGCGCCACCCCATGAGGGCGCCGCCGCCGACCAGCAGCAGACTCGATTCGATCGACATCGTGAATTTCTGTGCCCACTGTCCGAAGACGAAATATTCGTAACGGACCAGTCCGAACATGTCCTCGCCGAGAAGTTTATTGAACACGCCGAATCCCGCGGTCGCGAAGAGGACCTTGGCGTTCCGCACCCCTTCGGCGCCGCTGGAATAGAGACTTTTGAGCGTTTCGGCCGACGCGGTGCCGCTCGGGAACGGCAATTTCTCGACATTCACCATCTGCCGCTTGAGCGGTATCGCCATGAAGGTGCCCAGCAGCGCGATGAACAGTATCCACAATCCCAGTATCCAGATATTCAGGTGTTGCCCGGTGATCATGATATAGGCGGCGATGGCGCTCACGAGTGTTCCGCCGGTCGTGTAGCCCGATGCCGAGGCGAGCGACTGCATCGCGTTATTCTCAAGGAGCGTCATGTTACGGGTGTGGAACACCTTCGATATGACATTCCAGATCGCGAAGGAAAGAATGACCGCTGTTATCGCAACGCCGAACCCCCACCCCGTCTTGAGACCGATATAAAGGTTGGTCAGCGACATGAAACCGCCGAGGAGCGCTCCGGTGACGATGGCGCGCAGGGTCAACTGTGGCTTATCGCCCTGATAGACCGTTTCGAACCAGAGTTGTTCCTCTTCCTCCGGGGTCAGTTTTTTCCTTATCTCTTCCATCTTTTTCCTCCCGTCAGAACCGGTTCCCGAAGAAGGCGGTGAAGGCGTCCCAGCCGAACCACAGCCGTGCGTAACCATAGTACAAGAGCGCCAGAAGCGCCAGAAAAACGACGAACAGACCTATTGTTCGGCCAAGAAATTTCTTCCCCGTCTTCAGCAAGAACTTTGATAACCCGGTCGCCCAGGTATCGAGATAGCTGAACAGCGGAAAAAGAAATATCGCAAGAACAAGCATCGCCAGAGCCGTTGCGGCAGCGGGGGTGAACTCGGTCCGCATCCGCGTCAACATGAAATTGGTCAACAGATTCGACAGCAGGTTCGCCGCAAGTACCGATACGAACATCAGGAAAAATTTCGTCATCTTTTCAGCTCTCCAGCGCTATCACGGTACATCCTTCCGGCACGTTCCCCTCTCCCGGTGCCCGATGCGAGGTAACGACCGTCTGGAACGGCAACGCGGCAATGAGGGCAAAGGCCCGATCGCGCCGGTCACGGTCCATGAAAGAGAATATCTCGTCGGCGAAAAAGACCGGCGGCCAGCCCGCCTCACCGAGAAGCAGCGTCTCGGCCAACCGCAGGCAAAAGGCACCGAATGCAACCTCGCCCGACGATGACGACCGCGCCGCCCGGCCGGTGAGTTCCATCTGGACATCATCAAGGTGTGTGCCGTACAGAAGCACGCCCCGTTCCGCTTCGCGCACCATCCGGTCATGCAATCGCTTCCGTACCTCATCTCCCTCTTCGACCGGCAGCCGTATCTCTATCGACAGCTCCAGTCCCGCCTGTTGTGCCACCGTACCGAAATGGGCGGCGAGCGCCATCGCCGCCGCGTTCCGGCGACGCCGGATCTCCGATATGAGCGGTACTGCCGCTTCATTGAGATGTTTGAGCCCGCTTTTTCGTTCACTGCGCAGAAGTGCTGTTTTCTGTTTGACGAATCGCAGATACTGACCCGCGATATCGATATACCGACGGTCCATCCCCATCGCGGCGCGGTCAAGAAGATCGCGTCGTTTTTTGGGCGAACCGCTCACCATATCGATATCCTCCTGTGTACAGAGGACCAACGAGGTGGCGGTGATAAGCGCCCGGCGCGAGATGATCTGACCGTCGCGTGTCAGCTTTTTCTGTCCTTTGCGGTCCGCTCCGCCGGTCAGTTCGGCCCGCTCGAGACCTCCCAGCGCGGCGGTCGCCTTGACGAAAAAATGATCGCTTCCCTCGCGGATACACTCCTTAAGATCGGCGGTCCGAAAGCTTTTACCGCTCAACGCAACGGCGCATGCCTCTATAACGGTGGTCTTTCCCGATCCATTCGGACCGGCGATAAGGGTCCGTTGACCGAAAGAGAACGTTATTTCATCGAATTTTCTAAAATTTCTCAGCAGCAGGTGCTCAAGATGCATAACGGCCGCACTATATGCGGAGCGGCATCACCATGTGGGTATAGGTGAATTCGGGGTTCTTTTCGATAATGGTGAGCGGACGCAGCCCCTCCTCGACGATAAGACGGGTCTTCTCGTCATCGATGACGCCGACCACTTCAAGGAAATACCGTGCGTTGAGACCGATGGTCCGGTCGCTCTGGAAACCCTTTTCGACCAGTATCTCATCGCTTGAACTGCCGCCGAACTCTGAACTGGCGCTCATGCGCAGCGTATCGCCCTTGAACTCGAAACGGGCGGCCCAGATCTTTTCTTCGGTCGACAGTGCGATGACCCGCTTGATACCGTCGACCAGTTCCTTGCGCCGTACCTCGGCATGATCTTTTTTCTCTATCTGTGCCGAGTTACCGGTCACATTGCGATAGCTCGGGAACTCATTTTTGATAAGGCGACAGATAAAGGCGACCGTATCGGCCGTAATAATGAGCTTGCCGTCTTTTATCGACATCTTAGCTTCATCAATATCGCCGAATATCTTGACGATCTCGGAGAAGTTCTTACCGGGAATGACGATCCCTTCGGTCAATTCCTTGAGCGGCAGTTTGAAGTTCTCAAGCGTTACAATGGAGATGCGATGGATATCGGTGGTCACCAGTTCTATGACCTCCCGTTTCTCGTCGGTCACCCGCATCATCAGAACGCCCGAATAGGTCTTGTTGTAATTCGGGTCGGTCATGGAGAACTGCAGCTTCTTAAAAAGCGGCAATATCTTTTTCAGAGGGACCGTTACCTCTTCACCTACTTCGCTTGATACGGCCGGAAAATCATTCGCATCACCACAGGGCAAGGTGTATCCGGTCTTATCGGAGGTCACCGATAGGACATTATGTTCCCCGCTGTGTTCCAGTTTTACCGTGTCACCACGTACCCCTTTGCATATCTCATAAAAATGCCGTGCCGGGATAGCTATTTTCACTTCCCCTTCATAATCGGCCGCGGTCAATTTTACGATGACCGAGGTATCAAGGTTGGTAGCGATGATACGGCATAGGTTCTTTGATGATTCCAAGAGTACATGTGAAAGGATCGGCATGGTACTTTTCTTTTCCACTGAGGTCATGCAGTACTCGACCGCGCGGAGTAACTCATCTCTTTTGAACGTGATGCGTGTCATGGTTCCCTCCTCTCTTTAGTATTGTGTATAAGTATATATAGAGATACCAATAGTAATAGTATGTTGTGTGAAGTGTTTAAAGTCGTTTAGTATATTAATTTTATTCATACTATTACACACCATACTGGCGATGATGCCAACCGTAAGAATGATGAGAAAAAGAGATAACATCTTTTCAACAGCCCTTGTTCGAACATCTGTCAATACTTCATATCCTCGATCTCACGTTCCAGCTTTTCAACGATCTTCTTTATATTGATATCATCTATAAAGAGCTTTTCGATACGGGTGATGGAAGAGATGACCGTCGCATGATTACGGCCGCCGAAACGCTCACCGACGTCGACCAAGGTGTTGCCGGTATACTTCTTGGAAAGGAACATGGCGATCTGTCGGGAAAGAGAGACCTGTTTTGAGCGTTCCTTGGAAAGGATATCGGAAACCTTGACCCCCATCACGGTGGCGGTCATCTTAATGATATCGTCCATAGTGATATTGGTCTTGACCCGGATCATGTCACGCAAACGATCATTGGCGAATTCTTTAGTAATTTCTTTGCGACCGACGATCTCTGCTGAGATCTGAAGTGTTTTTAGAGCACCCTCTATCTGCCTGACATTGTTCTTAAAATTCTTGGCAATGAAAAAGACCGCATCATCATCCACCGCCATCTCATAAAGCTCCGCCTTTTTACGGACAATGGCGACCCGGGTATCAAGTTCGGGCGGCTTTATCTCGATGGTGACGCCCCAGTCAAAGCGCGATTTCAACCGGTCGTCTATCTCGCGTATCTCGCCCGGATAACGATCCGAAGTGATGACGATCTGCTTTTTGGCATGATGATATTCGTTGAACATCCGGAAAAACTCTTCCTGGATGCCGGGGGTCTTCATGAACTGGATGTCATCGACCAGCAGAAAGTCATAGGACATGATGGTGTCCTGGAATTTCTGCATGCTGTTCTCGGTCATCGCCTTATAGAATTCGTTGATGAGCTTCTGTGACGAGATATAACACGCTGCACGGTTCTTTCCCGAAATGAAGTTGCCGATGGCGTTGAGCAGATGGGTCTTCCCAAGTCCGGTGCCGCCGTAGATGACCAACGGATTACGGTTCGTCCCGGGATGTTTGGCGACATAGAGTGCCGATTCATACACATCCTTGTTGCTCGGTCCCGATACGAAGGTGGTAAAGGTATATTCATTGGAAAGCGTGGTGCTGCGCTGTTTGGATCTTTTGCCGTGTTCGGCGGATTGTCCGTCGGTAAGCGGCAGAAGCGGTTGGATGTCCTCCAGGTCGGAGAGTTTTTTGACGATGAAACGGACCGAGATGTCGGGCGATATGAGGTCGCGCGCCAGTTCCGTTATTTTTCGCGTGAGATGCTGTTTTTCGAGGAGCGTCACGATCTGTTGGCTCGGACAACCGATCACCAATTCCTCGTCGCTCTCCTTGATGGCGCGCAATGGGTTGATGAAAGCCTTGACGATGTTGGCGTTCTCGGAGGCGCTCAACTTATCTTTGATCTTCTTCCACATAGTTTCTCCCGGTGTCGTGAGGGTGCCGACTGCGAAGGTATTCTAGCACGCTATTTCTCTTTTTCAATTTCATTGGTCACGATTTCCGTTATCCGGCATGGCGTGCAATATATCGGTCCCGACCGCCGTATCGGTCCCGTCAGGGCGCTTCATGGTGATGATACCGAAGCGTTGACTGCCGGCGGCGACCGCGCCGCGGATACAGCATATGAGGAAAAGAGAGGGATCCTCCCCGTCATATTCTTGAACCGCTATGGTCTCGACCGGCGAAAGACCGTTGTGGGCTATTGCGGTATAGGCAAAAGCACTTCTTGCGGCGGGATACACAAAGAACAACCGTCCCCGTTTTTTCAGCGCCCTGCTGCCGACCCGCAGAAAATCATCAAGCGTGCCGTATAATTCGTGGCGCGCCGCCGCACGCTCATCATCCGGACTGGTTCTTCCCGCGGATGCCGGATGGTACGGCGGATTGAACAGGACCGCGTCATAACGCTCCGGTTCAACCGATATCCGACGCAGATCTCCCAGGCGCGGGAATATGGCGGAGGAAAGCTCGTTGCGTTCTATGTTGGCGCGCAGCAGAGAAAAAAGGGACTCCTGCCGCTCGATGCAGTCAATGCTTCCGGGAAGACCACGACGTTTGAGAAGGATCGATACCACCCCGCTTCCTCCGCCAAGTTCCATTGAGCGGGTGAGGCGACGTTCCCCGCAGTGTCGGAAGACGAACCAGGCCAGAAGCAATGCGTCGACCGAGAACCGGTACCCCGTGCGTCTCTGGGAAATAACGATATCAGAGTGATAGATGGTATCGTGGGTATAGAGCCGCTCAGTCATACAGTTTGCGGAGGATATCCTCCCTCTTTATCGCCCCTTCGCGAAGGATCTCGATATTATGGAAGTCGACCTGTACGACCGTAGAGGGAATATTGCTTGCCTGAGGATTGTCCTGTGCGTTCAACTCGTCGAACAACAGAATGCCGTCGATGACCCCTTCAAAATAGGAAAAAACCTCTTCATAGGTCGTTGCCGGTGGTTTTCCGGTCAGATTGGCGCTCGTAGTGATAATGGGATGGCCGACCAGTTCAACCAGCTTATTCAACCCGGGATGCGGAGAACAGCGAATACCGACCGTGCCGGTGTTGCCGGTAACGATCTCCGGCACATCGGGCCGCGCTTCGTGAATAATGGTAAGCGGTCCGGGCCAGTAGAATTTGGCCAGTCGTTGGGCTATCGGGCAGAAGGAAGGGACCAATTCCTCCAACATGGCAGGGCGGTTTTTGGATATAAGTACCGAAAGTGGTTTTGAAGAAGGGAGCCCTTTGATCTGTTTTAATCGCTCCACGGCGTCAAGTTCGTAAATAATGGTGCCCAGACCATAGACCGTTTCGGTCGGATATGCGACGATGGAGCCGTTACGGAGTTTCCATGCCGCTTCTTCAATAGAGAAGATCTCCATGGATCAAGCCCCGCGAAGGAGTTGCTGAAGCTTTTGGTCCTTTGCTTCGACCTCGTCGGTCATGGTGCGGCGGTATTCTTCCAGCCGGGAGCGAAGTTTTTCATCGGATACGGCGAGGATCGAAAGGGCGAACAGTGCCGCATTCTTTGCTCCGTCTATGGCCATGGTCGCCACAGGGATACCGGAAGGCATCTGGACCGTTGCCAAAAGTGCGTCAAGACCATGAAGTGCCGTTGCGTTGAGTGGGACGGCGATCACCGGTTTTACGGTATGGGCCGCCACGACCCCTCCCAAATGAGCTGCGGCACCGGCCCCGACGATGATACAGGCGCCGGAAAAATCCCGAACCAGCGTCATGGTCTTTTCGGGTGTCCGATGGGCCGAGGAGACATGTGCTTCATACGGTACCGAGAATTCTTTAAGAGTATCAGCCGCCTTTTTCATGATATTCCAATCGGAATCGCTTCCCATGAGGATGAGTACGTTGTTCATCGGGGGGCCTCCCTATTTTGTCGGCGCGGCCGGCGCGGCCTTATTAAAACGTTCGGTGATATCGGAGATCTTACCTTCAAGGGGATCGATGCAGCCACGGATCTTTTGCAGGTTGTCGTAACTCTTATTTTTGGTGTATTCCTTGACGTTGGCGGAACAGGAAAGGATCTGTTCCATAAGTGAGGCCAATTCCTTAGTGAATATCCCTTTGGTCTCCTGCGCCGTCAGGAATGCCTTGCCGTTGGTCAAGGTGCTGTCGACGTTCTCCAAAAGCGAAATGACCGCGTCATTGTCCGTGGCGGCGGCGATGGAAAGGCTCGCCGACAGAGCGATCAGCCGATACGCCAACGTCGTTTCGCCGATGGCGAGTGCCTCTATACGACGATTCATTGCCGGACTGTTGTCGGCACCCTGCGCTACGGTGACACATAACAAGATACTGAAAAATAGGCTTCTCATGAGTTTCCCCCTGCCAATTGCTACCGAGCGAACTTATCAGAAAAGGTGGTCGCTGTCAACGAGCGCCTTCAGCTGGGCTTCAGAAGTGCTACGCGAAAGGATCGATCGTTCACGTTGACGGGAAATTCAGTACCGAAAAAACCAGAAGGAAGGGACTGTTCAGGCCCGAGAAAAAGAGCGAGTTGTCCATCGGGAGAAAGAAGGGTTGCCAGTTCAGCGATGAAAGAGGGGTCTGAAGAAAGAGCGCGAAAGGTGATGCGGTCGAACCGATCGGTAAGCTGGCGCGCATCGACAGCGCGGACCGTAACATTCGAAAGACCGAGAGTCGCTGCGGCGAAGGTCAGGAAAGAAGCCTTTTTGCCCACTTTTTCGACAAGGGTCCACGAAAGATCGGGGCGAGCAATCGCCAACGGCAGGCCGGGAAAACCGGCGCCCGATCCGATATCGGCACAACGACCCCGTGTCGGTAAGGCCTCGGGCAGAGAAAGAAGAGAAAAAGATTCGGCGAAATGGCGCTGTGCTACTTCGGCGGGCGCGGTAATGCGGGTCAAATTATGCGTACGGTTCCACTGTAGAAGAAGATCATATAGGGAAAGGCTCTTTGACAGAACTTCCGGAGAAAGAAAAAGAGGAAGCGTTGAAACACCTGCCTGCAACGCGGTTATAAATGTTTCACGTGAAACGTTATCCAGCATGGGAACCTCCGTGAAAGCTACCTTTGAGATGCATCAACAGGATGGAAATGGCCGCCGGAGTGATCCCCGGGATCCGTGACGCCTGCAACAGGTCGGCTGGACGGTGGCGTGCCAGTTTTTCTTCTATCTCGCGAGAGATGCCGGGCAATCCATGGAACGAGAAACCGGTCGGTATAGTGGTGTCGGCAAGCCGTTCCGTCCGCTGACGTTCCTCGTGGTCCTTGGCGATGTAAGTGGCATATTTGACCGCGGTCATGGCTCGAAGCCAGAGCCCCTCCTCTGCAGCGGGAAGCGCGGCGAAAAGGGAAAGCTTTTCATGGTCAAAAGAAGGGCGTCGCAGAAGACCGGCCAGAGTGGTCGGTTTGATAAGCGGGGCTTCTCCCTCTTCAGCAAGAAGGGCGTTGACCGCAGCGGTGGGATATACGGCAGTATCGTTCAGCACATCGATGAGCTGAACGGTCCGTTCGATACGGCGAAATTCGGCCCCGTACAGGGACTCACTTATCAGCCCGGCCCGGTAGGCTTTTTCGAGCAGCCGTTCAGCGGTGTTGTCGTCGCGAAGACTGAGCCGGTATTCGGCGCGGCTGGTGAACATGCGGTAAGGCTCATCGATCCCCTTGGTGACGATATCGTCGATAAGGATACCGCCATACGCCTCGTGACGTTCGAGGATGAAGGGCTCGACGTCCGGGCGGTGCAGGGCGCAACGCACGGCGTTGACCCCGGCAACAAGACCCTGTATCGCCGCTTCTTCGTAGCCCGAGGTGCCGTTCACCTGACCGGCGAGAAACAGTCCGGGCAGGTTCTTGCTCTCCAATGTCCGGTGCAGGTCGCGCGGGTCAAAGGCATCATATTCGATCGCGTAGGCGGGGCGGGTCACGACACAGTGTTCTAGACCCGGGATGGTCCGCAGAAAGGCATCCTGTACCTCGATAGGAAGGCTCGTCGATATGCCGTTGGGATAGAACTCCTGTTGGTTCCATCCCTCCGGTTCGAGAAATATCTGATGCCGATCACGGTGGGCGAATTTGACCACCTTATCTTCTATCGAAGGGCAGTAACGCGGGCCGATTCCTTCAATGGATCTATGTGTTCCGTAAAGAGGGGAACGATGAAGATTCTCGTGGATGATGGAGTGGGTCTGTTCGTTGGTATAGGTTATCCAACAGGGAAGTTGTCGCATCAATCGGCCGCGGGTCGTTACCGAAAAAGGTTGATGATCGGGATCTCCTTCCTGTCCGGCCAGAACAGAGAGATCGAGAGAAGCGCCGAGCAGTCTGACCGGAGTGCCGGTCTTAAGTCGTATCGGATGATGTCCTGCCGCGATGATGGCTGTTGAAAGGAGGTGAGCTCCCGCTTCACCAAGCCGCCCGGCCGGTTCCTGATGGTCCCCGATAATGATGCGCCCGCGCAGAAAGGTCCCGGCGGTGACGATGACCGCAGCCGTTGTTATCGTTTCTTCTGCTGCGGTGACCACACCCGAGACACGTCCATGTTCCGTAAGCAGATGGGTGGCTTCTCCCTGTCGTACCGTGAGTCCGGGGTAGGAGAGGAGACGATCGGACATGAACGCACGATACAGACGTCGATCATTCTGAGAGCGGGTACAACGGACCGCTTCACCTTTGCTCCGATTGAGTACGCGATACTGTATCGCCGAAAAATCGGCTGCCGCGCCCATGAGTCCGCCGAGCATATCTATCTCACGAACGATCTGACCTTTAGCCTGCCCGCCGATGGCGGGGTTGCAGGACAGCTCTCCGAGAGAATCTATTCGCATCGTGAGGAGCAATGTGCGGGCACCAAGACGTGCCGCCGCCGCCGCTGCCTCGATCCCGGCATGTCCGCCGCCGATGACGATAATATCGAATGTTTTCAATATCCTCCAAGGATGACCGCCGTATTTGCCCTCAGACGCACGAAAACGGCTCGGCCAAGGCCTTGGTATGCATCATAAATAAAAAGGGAGAAAAGTAAAATCGCGCGGAGGCTATTTGCCGATACAGAAGGAGGAGAAGATCCGATCATACAGAGAAGGATCGTCGACCTGTCCGGCAACTTCGCGCAACAATTTCCGACAGCGAGAAAGTTCAGAGGCAAGAAGCGCGATCTCTCCGTCGGGCAACAAAGAGCGTATCTCTTCTGCGGCAGAAATGAACCGTTCGGCACTTCGACGACGTTCATCATGGAAAAGGACCGGCAGGGCAGGGTCGGGAAGAGAGCCACGGATCCGTTCGGAAAGACATTTCATCAATTCAGGTACCTGTGCTCCGGTCCGAGCCGATAGATAAAGCTGTGGTTGCAGTTCGGCGGCACGCGGATGCAGGCCGATGTCGCATTTGTTCGCTATGATGAGGGGATCGCGTCCTTTCACCGCTGCGAGTGCGGCATGGTCTTCGTCCGTCGGTGCTGCGGACCCGTCGTAGAGAAAAATAATATGCGTTGAAACCTCGCTCAGAGTTAGGGTTCGAGAAATTCCAGCCGATTCGACGGCGCTGTCGGAAGAACGGAGGCCGGCGGTATCGCACAGCTCTACCCGCAGAGAGTCGAAAAGCACGGTCTCGACGAGATAATCACGCGTCGTTCCGGGCTCCGGCGCTACAATGGCACGTTCACGGCCTACCAGGCGGTTAAAGAGACTGGACTTGCCGACATTGGGGCGACCTACGATAACGATGCGGAGAGCGGATGAAAGTGAAAGACGGCTCGTGTTCAGGAGGGTCTCGCGGATCAACGCGGTACTTTTGTCGAGAAGCGAAAGCACCTGTTCCGGAGGCAGATGTTCACTCATCTGGTCGGGGAAATCGATGATGGCGGTCGCGAGCGTCTCCAGCTCATCCCACTGGGCCAGAAGAGGCGCTATCACCTGCTCAAAGGTACTGAGGAAAGCCTCTCGCCGGGCGAAATCAGCGTGCAAACGATCTTGAGTAAGGATCAGGTCGGGCAAGGTGGATGCCTGCGCAAGGGACATTTTGCCGTTCACCACCGCGCGGAACGAGAACTCGCCCGGTAACGCGGGCAAGGCACCGAGCGCATGGATGCGATCACGCAACTCATCAAGGTTCCCTCCGGCGCCGTGCACCTGTAATTCGGCCATATCCTCGCCGGTATAGCTGGCCGGCGCGGCGAAAAAGAGTACCAACGCTTGTTCAGGAGCGGCGGTGTTGCCGAGCGACAAAGAGCAGACCACGGCGTGACGGGGTTTCGGTGCGGTGCGGCCGATAAGTTCACGCAATATCGCAGTGCTCTGCGGTCCGCTGATGCGCAGGATACCGATGGTCGAACCGGGTGCGGTCGCCGGTGCCGCTATGGTGGTGCCGAGCCGTTCGGCCAGTCGCATGGGAGCCTCCGTCAATCGGCCCCATATTACTGATACTGTGCTCCGAAGCAACGATATTCTTGACTCGGCCGCTCTTTATGCGACGATGGCGACGAGGGAAGGGAGAAGCACCGTGCTGTTCGATGCCCACATCCATTTGAATGAGCTGACCGCCGAAGAGTTGACGCGATCGCTCCCGGCGACGGTCCTCTGTTCGGTACATGACCCGGCTGACCCGATCCTTGCACTGGATGATCCGGGAATACTTTGTTCCTACGGTATCCATCCTCTTTGGCTTGACGGCGCGAGCCGTTCGCTTGAAACGCTCGAACTGCTTGCATCGACGGGAAAAATAGTTGCGGTAGGGGAGTTCGGCTTTGATTTTTATAATGGCCGATCACCGGAAGAAGAAATTCGACAACGCGAGTTCTTCCGTGCACAGTGCGCTATCGCGGAACGATACCGTCTGCCGGTGGTCATCCATGTCCGGCGCGGGATGGCGGAGCTATTCGCCGAGACGGCGACCCTGAAGCGGTTATCGGCGGTCGTTTTTCACTGTTATCCGGGGACGGCGGAAGAGGGCTCTGCGTTCCTCAAGCGGGGGGTGAATGCTTTTTTCAGTTTTGGCACACCGCTTGTTAAAAATTTTCCGAGTGTACAAAAGACATTGCGGGAATTACGAGCCGAGCAGATACTGTTTGAGACCGATGCGCCGTTCCAGCCACCGCGCGGTCGGACGCGGACGGTGCCGGATGATATCGTAGCGGTCTATGAAAAAGGAGCAGAGCTACTTGAGATCGCTAAAGATGTTCTAGAAGAACGGACATGGCAGAGTGCCTGCAATATCTTTCCGCAGTTGAAAAAGATCAGCCGATGACCTTGGTCTGTGCCGCCGCGGTGTGAAGTTTTCGGGTCTCTTCCATCAGTACAAAATTAAGAGTACCATGAACGATGAGGAGGGGCGAAACGATGCCCATTATGAAAGGGCTGATGATCGGTATGAAGGCAATAAGGGCCGGAAAAAGGCCGAAACGGAGCGTGTCTAACGGATGGGCGACCAACCATTCCACTTTCTGCCGAAGTTCCCAGCCCAACCGAGAAGTGGGAAAATCGATGATAAGAAGTGCCGAAGAGAAGCAAAGGACCGCAAAACAGATAATGGGTCCAAAAAATGGAATGAAATTAGCAATAAGAGCGACGATTGTGACCCCGAACAACATCACTGAAAGGAGCGCCGCCTGTTTGAGATCGCCGAGCAGTTCTTCAAATTCGGGCATCGCATCCTCTTTCACTTTTTTGCCTCTAAAAATATCTTCGGCCAGTACCGAAACGAATTGGTAGAGCGGCGCGGTCACCGTATAGGCGATCAGAAAGGATAGATAGAAGGCGACCACCTTCAGAAAGATAGAGAAAAGACCATTCATGAACCACCACAAGAGGCTCCAAAGAGCCCCTGCATCGGCGGTCGGTTCGGTGATGATGAAACGGAAATTCATTTCAATATGTCGAGTGAAAAAAGAAAAGAAAAGTAGTGTTATCAGGAAGATGGCAAGTAAAATGAAAATGGTCCAGATAATAAGCGGCCGGTGCTTGCGAAAAAAGAGAAGGCTGTCCATAAAAGGGACCGAGGTCCGATCAGCCTTTGTGTACGACGTTAATAGTCCGTGATCCATGATCTTCTCCCGAAGTAAGGGCTATTTCTATACGGGGGAAAAAAGAGAGCCATACGGTTGAAAAAAGGGATGCCCATTCTACAAGAACGAGCGAACGCCGCTCAAAAAGAATCTCTTGAAAGTCGGCGGTCAAAAGTTCGTCAGCCGAAGCGATGCGGTAGAAATCCCAGTGATATATCGGTATCTTGCCGGTAAGATAGGGGCGCATGAGGACATAGGTAGGGCTTTGTACCGCGGTGCGCGGTACGCCACATCCTTCGGCGATGGCGGCGGCAAGAAGGGTCTTTCCGGCGCCCAGTTCGCCGTCGAGGGCGACAAGGGTTCCCGGAGAGAGGTGCATCGCCAGTTCCCGGCCGAACCGTTCGGTATCGGCTTCGGAGTGCGAAAAAAAGGTGTTTTTCCGTTCGTTCAGCATGTCGCCCGTTCCTCGAGGTCGGCCTGTGCCGAACCGAGCCGCTCTATAAAAGCCGATATGCGGTGAAAGCTCGGTGAGAGTTCGGTTTCAAGCAATATACCCGCAGTGCGGTGGAGTAATGCGCCATTCATCGCCGCCGCGGAAAGATGTTCCATCCGTGCGGCGAAGGAAGCTATGATCCCGGCGAGGGCATCTCCGGTGCCGCCGAAGGAAAGGGCGCGTGCGCCGTGAGGTAGAATAACTGTTTGTTTTCTATCACGGATCCAGGAAGCGGTATTTTTTGCAACAAGAACCTGTCGCGGCCCGAGCGGAAACTGTTCGACCAGTTCGTCCCAGCGGCCGGAAAGATTAAGCCGGGTCATAACGCGGGTCAACTCTCCCGGATGGGGGGTAAAAACGATATCCTTCTGCCGGAACCGTTTGAAAAAAGCGGTATCGGCATGGTCGAAAATACCGGCATCAAGGATAAGCCGCGCCCGGGTCTTGTATAAGAATTTTTCGAGCTCCGGCGGTAGGTTATGCAGGCCGGGGCCACAGAGAATGACATCCCAGCGGTCGGGATCGGCCAGCGCCTCTTCGGTCGTGGTCAGCATGATGGCGGGGTAGCGCCCGGCAAGTTTAAGAAGCGCCTTGTGCGATACCGCGACGGTCGCCAAGCCTCCTCCGGCGGCAAGAAATGCCTCGGCGGCGATGAACGAAGCGCCGATCTTGTCGGCGGCTCCGCCGATGATCAGCAGGTGCCCGTTCTTTTTCTTGTGTGCATCAATGGCGGGCGAACAGGGGAGAAAATCTTCGTTTTCCAATAATGATAAAGGCGGGTTGATCGGTTCCGCCGAGATGGGGCCAAGCGCGAGATCGCCGGCGTGGGCCGGTCCGTCGGCCAGAAAAAGGCCCGCCTTGAAAATACCGAGCGAAACGGTGATATCGGCACGGACCGCGACCGGAAGCGCTGCGCCGGTATCGCTCGAAATACCGGTCGGCACATCGACCGCTATAACCTGTTTTTGTTTGTATTCATTAATAAAATTAACCGCTTTACGGTACTCCGGCGAGAGCGCGGAGGAAAGTCCGGTACCGAGGAGCGCGTCAATGAACAATATTCGTCCCGAAAGCGCGGCGTAACGCTTAAGAACAACGACCTTTTTAGGAAGAAGTCGATAGTTGGTCAACGGGTCGCCCGAAAGGTTTTTGGGATCGAAAAAGGGGACCATGATCAGGGGCAACGCACACCCGCGGTCGGCAAGTATCCGCAGAAGGGCCATTCCGTCGCCGCCGTTCCCCCCTTTGCCGGCAAAGACCACGATCTTGTCGGGATTAAAAAAAGAGATCGCTTCACAGACGGAAAAATATAATGAAAATGCGGCATTTTCCATAAGTAAAAGAGAAGGGGTCCCGCGCGTTATCGCCACCGCATCCATCCGGCGCGCGTCGGCTGCTCTACCAACCGGTAACATCAGCGCCTCCTTGCAAGAACGATGTCATGATATCTGTCCGTGTTCAAAAAAGAAAGCTTTTTAGTCATGGAGCGTTATTCCGTTCAATGTGTTTGAGCAGTTCATCGGCGATCAACTGCATCCCGGCGTCGTTCCAATGAATATCTTTATCGATAAAATACTTCCGTATGACATCGGCCACCGGTTCTTTTCCTTTGAAGAGCGGGAAAAAGTCGATAAAATCAATATTCCGTTCCGCGCAGAACATGCTCCACGCGCTTTGTTGCCGCGTAGTACCATCCTCCCAGAGAAGTTGTTCTCGCCACGGATGGACCGAAATATGGAGCGTGATCCCTTTTTCTTTCAATAGTTTTGAAAGCTTGTCGGTGTAATCGATAGCAGAGGCAAGCCCCTCTTTGCCCCACCGTTCGAACTCTTTCTCATCGTGTGTCCAGCGCGGCCGAACACGGTAATGTTCCGCCAGTCCGCCCCAATAATCGGAGAACTCATTGCGGGGGTTTTCCTGACGGTACGAAAAGCGCTCTTTGAGTGTCCGATAGATCCAGCTATGTTGGTAATAAAAAAGAGATATTTTTTCTGAAAGCAGAGATCCGGTATCTTCGGCGGGAACGAAGTAGGAATACAGTATCTCATCCTGGATATCACCGATATCGATGAAAAGATAGAGCTCGTCAAAAGTAAGTCCTTGTTCTAAAAGGTATTTCATGCGCAGATAGTGCAGTTTCGGCGAATAGGAGACCGTTCCGGCATTGAGCACTTCGATCCCTTTCGGGGCGAGTCGTGCGGCAACGATACCGGGAACCGTTCTTTCATACGGGAAGCCGACCCCTTCTATGAAACTATCGCCAGCGATAATTATCCGTTTTCCTTGTTTTTTAAGCGATACTTCCCGCGTTGCTCCATCGAGCATGCCCAGAGAGTTGGTCTTGACCGGATAACGAGTTCCAAAAGAGCCCCACTTGGTCATCTGTTCCTGATAGGGTTTGAGTCCGTGATGATAGGCCCGATGGTCGGTGCGGAAAAGGTGGTCATTCGAGATCAATAAGTAAGCAAAAAGAAAGTCGAAAATGGTTGCGATCGCGGCAAGCGAGATGATGTTGAAAAAGACCAGCCGCAGCGCCGGACTTTTCTTTTTGATCAGGAGATGCATCACTATCAGCAGGAGCGTCAGAAGGAAAAAAGGATTGATCAATAACCCAAGTACAGAACTCATGTGGTCCTCACGGTATATCTTCGCCGGTCAGCAGTTTTACCTGATAATAACTATTGAGGATCATTCCTTTTACGGTGATGAGACCCCGTATCGCATCAAGGTAGGAGTTCTCGGCGTTGAGCAGATCAAGGTGCCGGCTTTTCCCCGCCTGATATTCGGTGCGTGCCTTTAGGAGCGACTTTTCGGCGATGGTTACCGCCAGCTCGGCGGTCCGTTTCTGTTTTGCGTAGGAGATGAGGGTGCCGAGCGCCGCCTTCAAGGCGTAATGCTGAGAGTTCTCGGTGTCGGTGTAGGCGAGCAGGGTATTCGACTTGGAGATGCGGTATTTGCGCCAGCTGACAAGGTCGGTCAACTGATTGAAAAGATTCAAGTTAAAGTTGACAAAAACGGTGTCGTTCACCGTGGATCCATTCGAATAGCGGGTGGCGTGGACGAACATATCGTCGGCCTGTCCGAAGTCGTGAGTGAAGGAGAGCGATATGGTCGGCAGAAGGGCGGCGGCGGGGTACCATTCGGCCCATTCGGAGATGGCGATCGACTTCTTGAGTTTTCGCAGGAGCGATGATCGATCCGAGAGGATGTTCTTTTCCTTTTCGAAGGACTCGTCGAGCGTCGTCCCGGCGTACTGCGCCGCGATCTTTTCGGTGTCGGCCGAGAACGAAAGCGTCCCCTTGTCGAGTTTCTGCGCCGCGATGCGTCCCATGTTGGCGAAATTACGTTCAATGTCCATCGAGAGCTGTGTCACGAGGAGCCGCCGGTTCTCAAGGGTAAGCTCCAGCGAGAGGGTGTCGAGCTCGGTCACCTTGCCGCTTTCAAGCATCACCTTGGCGCTCTTGAGGCTCTCCTCGGCTATCGCGATACCCTTCTGTGCCACCGCGAGCCCCTCCTGTGCCACGAAGGTCGAGACGAACGCGGCGACCGCCTCGGCCTCGACGCTCTTGCGGCGGTATTCGACCTCGATGTCGGCCGCCTCCCGCGAAAGATGCTGAATGCCGATGGAGATATAGTTGGCGGCCGAGAAGACCGGCATCGCGAGAGACAACCGTCGTTCCCACGCATGATCGGGCGTTTCCTTTGTGGCGCCAAAGGGAAGATAGCGGGAGTCCCAGTACTGCGCCGCGATATTGAGCGTCGGGGTGAGCCGTAGGTAAGAGCCGGTAAGGTCCCACTGCGCGGTGCCGGTATCGTTCACTTTCTGCTGGACCGATATGTTCTGCGAACGGACGGTGGCGAGGTAGTTCTCGAGCGACAATTCCTGCGCGGTGCCCATAGAGAGGAACAGGATACCGACCATTAAAGAGAGAGCGCGCATCGACACTCCATTCAGTGACAGCCTTCTTTTCTCATATTTCTTTTGATTTTTCAATAGAAGAGGACTATTTTTTTGCGGCGCTCTCCGGTAAAGCGCCGAGCGGGAGGAGAGAAATGAAGAAGATAGCACTGAGCCATCGCGACGGAGTATGCGACATTCGTTGCGGCGAACCGTTCGCCGCGCTTCTACCGCGCATCGATCCGCGTCGCACCCTCATCGTCACCGATACCGGTGTGCAGCAACTCTATGCGTCACACTTCGGCGGACTGCCGGTGGTGACGGTCGGGCAGGGGGAGGCGATAAAGACGCTCGAAACGGTCGAGATACTCTACCGCGCCTTCCTTGACCGCGGCATCGACCGGTCGTGGCGCGTGATAGCCGTCGGCGGGGGTATCGTCTGCGACATCGCCGCCTATGCCGCCGCCAGTTGGATGCGCGGGGTGCGGTGTCTCCTCGTCCCGACGACGCTGCTGGCGATGGTCGATGCGGCGATCGGCGGGAAGAACGGCGTCAATTACCACCGCTTCAAGAACCTCGTCGGCACCATCCGTCAGCCCGAAGAGGTGCTTATCGACCCGGCGTTCCTCAAGACCCTGCCGCGCCGCGAGGTACTCTGCGGCCTTGCCGAGATGTTCAAGCACGGCTTCATCGCCGATGCCGGGTATCTGAAAGAACTGGAACAGGCCGTTGCGACGGGCATTTCGCTGGATACGTTCATCGCGCGGTCGGTCGAGATAAAGGTGTCGGTCGTTACACAGGACGAGACCGAAACGGGGCTCCGTCGCATCCTCAACTTCGGCCACACCGTCGGTCACGCGCTCGAACGGCTTGACCCGTCGCTTGCCCACGGCGAGGCGGTCGCGGTGGGGATGACGGTCGCCGCCGAACTGTCGCACAAACGAGGCCTCATCACGAAAGCCGACGCCGACCGGGTGCGCGCCATCCTTTCGGCCGCCGGACTGCCGGTGAGCACCGATCACCGCGCCGGCGACATCGCCGCGCTGTTACGCGCCGACAAGAAGAAAACGGGCGACAGCGTCGCCTTCGTCCTGCTCAAAAAGATCGGCGAGGCGGTCGTCGTCGATATCCCTTTCACTGAACTGGAGGTGACCCTTGCAACTGTGTGTCAGCATCGGTGAGCCCTGCGCCAACCGCGTCCGGGCGGCACTTTCCCGCATTTCGTTCGCCGAGATCCGGCTCGACCTTATCGAGGATATCGACATCGCGGCGGTGAAAAAACTCTTCACTGGCAAAAGAACGCTCATCGCCACCTGCCGCGCCGGAAAGTATTCCGAGGCGGAGCGGCTCGCGCTCCTCGGAGCGGCGATAGCGGCCGGCGCGAAGTACATCGACCTCGATTACGACGGCGATCTCTACCGCAATAAACTCTTCCTGCCGCTCATGGCGGTCGCGCGGAAAGCGAAGTGCGGCCTCATCGTGTCGCGTCATTTCAATGAGAAGATGCCGACCGATAAACAGCTTTTCGACACCGTGAAAAAGCTCGCCGCGTTCGACCCGACCTACATCAAAGTAGCGGCGCGCGCCGATTCGGAAGAGGCGGCGGCGCGGTTACTCGCGCTCTTGGCGCTCGATAAGCGGGTGGTGCCGGTGACGATGGGGGAGTGGGGTCCGGCGGGGCGCATCGCAGCGCTCAGCCTCGGCGCACCGTTCACCTATGTGTCTCCGACCGGCGGCCGCAAGACCGCACCGGGACAACTCGACCTCGCCACCGCGAAGAAGCTGTTGGGCACACACCCTCAGCCACTTCGTGCCAGCTCCCTGCGACAGGGAGCTAAAAAACGGAAGACCCCCTGATGCAGGGGGCGTGCGGGGGTGTTGATGGGAAGAAGGATGAATAACGGGGGTTCCTCGATGCTGAAGGTGTTCGCGCTTTTTCTGGTGCTGTTCGTGGCGGCGTGCACGCCGAAGGAGGACACGACCATCGACACCGGCAACGGCACGATAGACCTGAACGACAAGGTGAACTTTCCCGATCCGGTGCTGCGTGCCTGCGTCGAAACCTTGACCGGAAAGAATCCCGGCGACCCGATCTACGGTTACGATGTGGCGGATATCACAAAAGTGCAATGCGATGGAGTAAGCAATATAAGCGGGATGGAGTATTTTGTACAAGTCGAATTAGCGCAGTTCTTTAAAAGTAACATTGGCACATTAAAATCGTTGGCGGGTCTTGAAAATATAAAATACTTATGGATTAGAGGAGGAGGAAGTGTTACAACGCTAGATGAGATAAAGAATCTGAAAAGCCTTTTAGGTCTTGAATATCAGCAATCTCAACTAAATGATATTTCTGCCATTTCTAACATGACGAGCTTAAAAACTGTTGACTTAAGAGAGAACAAACTGACAAACATCTCGGCGCTTTCGTCTTTGCCAAACATAGAAACAATAAGAGTGATTAACACCCCCACCCTCACGACCCTCGGCGTGCAATTCACCGCGCCGAAGTTGACAGAGATCAATGTCGGGAACTGTGGTCTGACTAGCCTAAACGAACTCAGCGGACTACCGGAGTTGACGACGATAATCGCCGGTGACAACTATCTGACCGATGTGTCGTTCATCACAATCCTGCCTAAGTTGGACGGCATCGGCATAGACGGGAACTGCCTGTCGGAAAACGCCATGCAGACCTATGTCGACTGGTATAATGCACGGCATGAAACTCAGAAAACCGTCGCAGAAGAGATGCAGTACCAAAACCCCGACAACAAGTGCCAGTGACCGCACCGGGACAGATAGACCTCGCCACCGCGAAGAAACTGCTTATAAAATAAATAGTTATATCAGTATGAGACAAAGTCAGGGTCGTACGCAAAAACGCATTTGAATGACTCTCCCGTTCCGGGAAAATAATAGTGAAAAAGGAATTCGGAACGCTCCTCGTCGGGAAGACCCTGTCGGTTCACCGTCTGCATGGTGAAAGAGGTCGCCAACAGATAGAGTTTCTGCCCTTTTTTGATGGTGAGTGGTTCTTTGGGTATCGTGGTTCCCGCCGTCTTTTCCTGCGCAATGATCTGTTTGTTCTCATCACGAAGGATCAATGAGATCTCGGGAGTGTGTATGTGCTCCGGTTGGGACAGCATCTGAAGAGAGATGATCCCCGGCGGGAGCGTTGCCGACTCGGCTTCTGTAAAAAACACGAACTCGAAATGATCCCGAAGAACAAAGGAATTGGCTTCTATCTGAAGTTTCAGGTCATGAAAAGAAAGCTCGTAGTGTTGCTCCGTTCTTTCAACCTGTGGCCGGGTAATGCGATATCCCCAGCCGGGATCGCAGCCCCAGATGAAAAGAAGAGCGCCGGTCAGCGTAAAAAGAAAAAAGTTCTTCATAAGCCCCTCCATGATCGACGCACCGATTTTAGCGTACCGTCCGAAAGAAAGCAACAGCACTAAAAAATTTACAAGTACCCCGTTCGGCGTACCATGTTCCCGCCATTCGAACTGAAGGAGTGCCCATGTCCCGCGCCATCATCCTCAAAGGGGTCCGCCACCATAACCTGAAAGGGTTCGACCTCACCATCCCCCACGAAAAGATCGTCGTCATCACCGGCGTCTCCGGCTCCGGCAAGACCTCGCTCGCCTTCGATACCATCTACGCCGAAGGCCAGCGCCGCTATGTCGAATCGCTCTCCAGTTACGCCCGCCAGTTCCTTGAACTCTCCGAGAAACCCGATGTCGAACATATTGAAGGACTGTCGCCCAGCATCGCGATAGAACAGCGCGGCCTCAACAAGAGCCCCCGCTCGATCGTCGGCACCACCACCGAGATCTACGACTACCTGCGTCTGCTGTTCGCCCGCGCCGGGACGGTCCACTGCCACGAATGCGGCCGGGCCATCGTCAAGACCCCCGCCGCCCGTATCGTCGAGGAGATACTGAAACTCGCCGGCGAAAAGCTCTACCTCATCGCGCCGGTCGTCTCGGGACGTAAGGGGAGCTACGAGAAACTGTTCGACGAACTGCGCAGTGAAGGATTCCTGCGCATCGTCATCGACGGGACCGAATACCGGCTCGACGAGGCGCTGCCGAAGCTCGACAAACAGAAAAAGCACGATATCGGGATCGTTGTGGACCGGATCGCGGTGCGCGACGGCGCCGACCTGAACCGCATCCGCGCATCGGTCGAAACGGCGCTCCGCAAGGGTGAAGGGAAACTGCTCCTGCGTCTCAACGACGGCGAGACGAAGCTCTACAGCGAGCAGTTCGGCTGTCCCTACTGCGGCATCTACTACGACGAGATAGAGCCGCGTTCGTTCTCGTTCAACAGCCCTGCCGGCGCCTGCCCCACCTGCAACGGGCTCGGTTTCACGATGCGGATGGACGAGAAACTGATAGTCACCAACCCCGGAAAACCGGCGACCCACGGCGCGATACCGTCGCTGTGGAATTTCACCAAGCAGATGATATCACAACTGCTCGACCACTATAATATAGATAAGAAAACGCCACTCGCTGAGTTGCCGGAAAAAGTACGGAAAGCGATACTTTACGGGAGCGACGAGAAGATAAAATTCTCGGTGAAGACCGAGAACATGAGGCACGCGTTCGACCGCCCGTTCGAAGGGGTCATCACGGCGCTGGAGCGGCGCTACAAAGAGACGACCAGCGAGATGATCCGCGAGGAACTCGCGAAATACCTCGTGCAGGGGGTGTGCGACACCTGCGGCGGGAAACGGCTTCAGCCCAAGGCGCTCGCGGTGACGGTCGCCGGGATGAACATCCACGAGATGGGGGAGATGCCGGTCGAAGAGCTCGCGAAGATCTTCGGCGACGAGAAGAAGCTCGCCTTCAGCGACTTCCAGAAAGAGGTGGCCCACAAGCCGGTGGCCGAGATATATGCGCGGCTCGGGTTCCTTGACCGCGTGGGGCTCGGGTATCTGACGCTCAACCGCAAGACGGCGACACTGTCGGGCGGCGAGGCACAGCGGATACACCTTGCGACGCAGATCGGGAGCGCGCTTACCGGCGTCACCTATGTCCTTGACGAGCCGTCGATAGGACTCCATGCAGCCGACACCGAAAAACTGGTCTCGATACTCAAAAATCTGCGCGATCAGGGGAACAATGTCATCGTCGTCGAGCATGACCGCGACATCATGGAAGCGGCCGATTTTCTCGTCGATCTCGGCCCCGGTGCCGGACGGAAGGGAGGCGAACTGCTCTATGCCGGACCGACGGCGGGCATCCATGAGGTGAAGCGGTCGCTCACCGGAAAATATCTGACCGGCGAGATGTCGATACCGGTGCCGAAAAAGCGGCGCAAGCCCTCCGGCTGGCTTCGCATCAAGGGGGCAACGACCAACAATCTCAAGAACATAAATGCCGACATCCCGCTCGGAGTATTCTGCGCGGTGACCGGCGTTTCGGGATCGGGGAAGTCGTCGCTCATCATGGAGACGCTCCTCCCGGCGCTCGAAGGAAAGCCGGCACCGGTGAAGAATTTCACCGTGGCGGGGAAGCTGGACGAATTTCTTGAGATCGATCAGTCGCCCATCGGCCAGACGCCGCGCAGTAACCCGGCGACCTACACGCAGGCGTTCGGTCTGATCCGCGACCTCTTTGCCCAACTGCCCGAAGCGCGGGCCCGCGGCTACCAGCCGGGGCGCTTCTCCTTTAATGTGAAGGGGGGTCGCTGTGAGCGGTGCGAGGGGGCGGGGCTCATCCGCATCGAGATGAACTTCATGCCCGACACCTATGTCACCTGCCCCGATTGCGGCGGAAAACGGTTCAGCCCCGACACGCTTGAGATAAAGTACAAAGGGAAAAGCATTTTCAATATCCTCGAGATGGAGGTCGACGAGGCGGTCGAGCTCTTCCAGCCCTTCCCGGCGATACGGCGCAAACTGGAACTGCTTCATCAGATCGGGCTGGGCTACATCACGCTCGGCCAGCCGGCCCACACGCTGTCGGGCGGTGAGGCGCAGCGCATCAAGTTATCGAAAGAACTGGCGAAAAAGAAAGCCGACCGGACGCTCTATATCCTCGACGAACCGACCACCGGGCTCCATTTTGACGACATCAAGAAACTCATCGCGATACTCGACCGGCTCGTCAGCCACGGTGCCTCGGTGCTGGTCATAGAGCACAACCCCGACATCGTTAAGTGCGCCGACCATATCATCGACATCGGCCCGCTCGGCGGCAACAAAGGGGGCGAGATAGTCGCCGTCGGCACCCCCGAAGAGGTGGCGAAGAACAAACGGTCGCTCACGGGTAAGATGCTGAAAGATATCCTGTAATGATAGGAGGTCCCTCATGAAACGGCAAGACGCTCTGTTCATCGCCGGCGTGGCGGTGTTCTTCTCCCCGTTCTTCTTCTCCGACGCGGTGCTCGAGGGCTACAAGGCCTTCAATCTCGAACACGGCATCATCATGGGCGCGATAAAGTTCGCCATTCTCGCGACGCTCGGCGAGGTGATCGGCCTGCGCATCCGGACCGGCAACTACAACGCCCCCAACTTCGGCATCCTGCCGCGCGCCGTGGTCTGGGCGGGGCTCGGCATGGCCATCGCCTACGCCTTCATGGTCTTCCCGGCGGGGAGCATCAAATTCCTCGGCTATATGGGACTCGCGGTGACCCCCGACACGCTGAAAGGGGCCATCACCGGGCTCCAGTTCGTGACCGCCTTCACCATCAGCGTCGGGATGAACCTCATCTTCGCGCCGTGGATGATGACGCTCCACAAGATCACCGACGAACACATCGCCCGCACCGGCGGCACGGTGGCGGGCCTCTTCAGTCCCATCGCGTTCGGCGACATACTCGCCAAGATAAACTGGCAGGTGATGTGGGGCTTCGTGTTCAAGAAGACCATACCGCTGTTCTGGATACCGGCCCACACCATAACATTCCTGCTGCCGGAACAGTACCGCATCCTCTTCGCGGCGGTGTTGGGCGTCGTGCTCGGCGTGTTCCTCGCTATCGCCAGTCTGATGGGGAAGAAGTGAAAGATCGGTTTTAGAATATATTGGCTGGCAGGATCTCTATCACACCGATCGGCGCAGTTGTTTTAAGATCTTCGAGACCGCCGGTAATATAGGCTTTATCGGTGGTTGTCGCGATACGGTGTAAGGCCCGCTTCTGTTTTAATTCACCCCAAACCCCTTGATCGCCTTCGGTATTGGGATCTGAGTCGAAATTCATGGTTTCCTGATCGCAAAACTCATAATAGGAAGAAGCTGAGATCGAAGATGCGGAAAAATCGAAACCATCATCTATGCCGCCGACAAAACCGACATACGTTTTGCCCGGAAAGAAAAGAAGATCATGGAATGTTTTAGCGAAATAAGGAGTGCCGGGCACCAGAGAAGAGGTCGATATGTTGAAACGAAAACTTTTCTTGATCCAAGAAAAAGCGGTCGCCGAAGCGGGCAGTTCCATGGAGCTGGAGGCAAAAATGTTGTCGGGGGCGGAGGCGATGGAGCCGAAGAAAAGATTCGGTGCATCGCCCGGCCATTCGTCGTAGGCGTCCTTTGAGGCAAGGTGGGCAAACTTCGTATCGGAGGATTTATGTCCGCCGAGAATGAGTATCTTACTATCGACGCCGGTCGGCGCGACAAGCGGCGCGACGAAGGAGTCGCGGTCGGTGTAATATTCGTTCAGGACCACGGTCGGTTCGCTCTGGCTGTCGGTCACGGTGATCTCGATGCCGACGAATCCTTTTATCGCGGCACCGGCTTTCACGCCGCCCACCGCATAGAGGATGCCGCTGCCGGTCGTTTCGTCGGTGACGACATAAGAATATCCCTGGAAGGGCACCAACTTGTCGGTCCAATTAAGAGACTCGTCGATGAAGTCGGAGAGGCTGGCATCGATACGGTTCGCGGTGGTCACCGGGTTCACCTTGGGCATATTTACGGTGTAGACCTCCATGTTGCTCCACGGGATCGAAAGCGTATAGGGAAGATCGGGGTAATCGGTGACCGGCTGGGGTTTGAATTCCAATCCTTCCACACCGCCGGCGATAATGATCCGTCCGTCGGGAAGCGCCGTGGCGAAATGGAACGCGCGGGCCTGTTTCATGTCGGCCAGCTGGTCGATGGTGCCGCTTTCAGGATCCAACAGTTCAACCGATTTGGTCGCCTGCCAGACCGCGTTGTTGGTGCTGGTGAAGCCGCCCGCGATGAGTATACGGCCGTCGGGCAGTTCGGTGACGGTATGGCCGAACCGCGGCGCGATCAGCGGAACGGGGAAACATCCGATGCCGGAGAGGGGATATAAAACGACCGACAACGCGGTCTCTTTGCCCTTCGTGAAGGTGACGCCGCGGACCTCGCCGCGCCAGCTGGGTTCGTTAGCCTCTTCCCCTTTGAGGCCGAGGAACACGACACGGCCGTTGGTGATATTGGGGATCCCCTTGATGATGATCTCGTCTGAAAGTTGCTCGGCAGGCAGAGAAACGGCATTCTTTCCGCCGACTTTCACCAAAGCGCCCGCCTCGGTATAGAACTGGATGGCAAGCGAGCCCAACTGTTCCTTAATGTTGTCGGCGCCGATGTAGTCGGGGCAGTCGCCGGCAAGAATTTTGATGCCGATACGCGGATCGTCGCTGGCGACCGGATCGGTCGATTCATCGCCGCCGCAGGAAATCACGACCATCGCGCTGACCATGGCAAGGGCCGTCAGGTGTCGAAAAAGCCGCATCATCATTATCGCTCTCCTCAGCTAAAAAAAGTCGAGTTTCGATTCTCGTCCGTTCATAATCGGGCTCATATTACCTGTCAGAACAAAAAATGCAATAATTTAGGAGGGTGCGCGGGAGAGCACTACTCGGCAGGGGGATCGATGAAGCGGAAACGACGGTCCTTGCCGGCCGGAAAGGACCCGAGCGGCAGGCGGGAGAAAGCGGTGTCGACCATATCTTCGGCCAGCGTCGTGTACTGGGTCAGTATCGCGTTGGCCGCCGCATCGACCACCATTTTGAGGAGGCTGTCGGAACGGGCCCCCGATCCCTTTGACCGGGTGACGCTCGTTTCCCACAGCAGGGTACCGCTCTTCACGTCGACCAGTCGGAACGTGGCGGCGACCGTCACCGTCGAGGCGACGACCACATACTTCGTGCTCCAGTCGGTCAGCGTTACCATCAGTACTGCGTCGGCGTGAAGCAGATCGCCGAGCTCGCGGATGGAGTAGGCGTTCATCTGGCCTCCTTCGCGGACGTTCTTCACCTCGGCGAGCATCTCGAGGGTGATGACCGGCGGGACGACATAATAATCCTTGTTCTCAAGTTCGCGGACGATCATCGGATAGACCAGCTTTGGAGCATCGATATCGATGGTCTCATTGTAAAGCGGCAGAACCGCGATGCTTTTGGGATAGTGGGCGCGATAGGCGGTGCTGCGGCACGAAACGGTCAGCAGCAGGACCGCTATAGTGAGCAACAGGACCTTCTTCATTGTTCACCTCCCGCGGCGGGAGCCGGCGCTTCGGGGGCGACCGGTTCGACCGGTGTTTCCGCCGGCGCCGGGGCCGTCGGGACCGGAGCGTTCAGTTCGAACCGTTCACGGATGAAGGCGATATAATCGCCCACCAGCGGATCGCGGTAGAATTCGTATTCCTTGTCGAGCAGCGCAACCCCTTCTTCGATACGGCCCTGCTTGATGAGCGTGACCCCCATCGAACCGTAGACCCCCGGCAGGACATAGCCGGTATCGACCGAGCTCTGGAAGAACGCCTGCGCCTCGTCGGGAGCGTCGAAGTAGTAGTATTTCACCCCTTTTCCGTAGAGCCGGGAGGCTTCGCTCTGGGGTGCGCCGCATGCCGCGACGAAGAGCGCCGCGCCGATAAGTAACGGGATCATTCGGGCCATGTCAGGATGCTCCTTCGCGTTGTTGAATCGCATATCTCTATCTTTTTGATCGCACCGTCGGCCAGCGTGACCAGCGCATAGGTCAGGCGACCGGAGGCGATACCGGCGCGGCCCAGCGATCCGGGATTGAGATAGATGACGCCGCCCTTTTCTTTGATCAGGAACTCGTGCGTGTGGCCGAACACCACGATACGCGGCTTACAAAGAGCCAGCGCGTCGGCGTTCGACGCCATGATCCGGTGCGGTGCCGTCAGGTTGTGCACCAGAAAGAAGCGGACGCCGTCGATATCGATATCCAGCCGTTCGGAAAGGGTCGGCAGGGAGAGGTCCATATTGCCCCTGACCGCATGGACATCGCCGAAACAGTGGAGCATCGTCAGGGTCCGGTCGTCGCAGATGTCGCCGGCGTGCAGGACCGCCGCGGCGTCGACATCGCATATCCAATCGGGGAGCGAGCCGTGGGTATCCGACATGACCAGTATCTTCTTTTCCACCGCACACCTCAGTAAGACACGGCACTATAGCACGGCGTTCCCGACATGTCAAACGGAGGAGGGTGAGCGGTGGAATGGCGTGGCGGTCAGCTTTCGGCCGAAAGCTCGGGCAACTCTTTTTCTTTTTCCATCATGTCGAGGAATGCCCGGCCGGTCTCGGGGCAGAACTGTTTGCCGAGGTTCTCGCGGATGATCTGAAGAGCATCCTCCCGCGAAAGCGCTTTACGGTAGGGGCGGTCCGAAGTGATGGCGTCGAAGGTGTCGGCGATGGCGATGATGCGTGCGCCCAGCGGTATCTTGTCGCCCTTTATCATCGACGGGTAGCCGCGGCCGTCCCACCGTTCATGGTGGAAGAGGATGAGCGGCACGATGGTCTCAAGCAGTTTCAGCGGCCGGAGGATCTCGGCGCCGATGATGGCATGTTCCTGTATCTTGGCGTATTCGTCGTCGGAGAGGCGTCCCGGCTTGAGCAGGATATCGTCGCGCACGCCGATCTTGCCGACATCGTGGAGGTTGGCGCCGATCTCAAGATCGTTGAGCGCATACGACGACAGACCCAGAAAGCGGCCGAGCCGCGCCGAGTAGGCGCTCACCCGCTGGGTATGGCCTTTAGTGTACTGGTCGCGCGCCTCGAGCGCCGTGATGAGCGACTTTATCGTCGAAAGCATATACTCATATTCTTTCTTGTAGATGTTATACTTCTCAAGGAGCAGCTGTTCGACGACGATGATGAGTTTCTCGACATCGAACGGTTTGATGAAGTAACGCGAGATGCCGAGCTTTTCGCCTCGTTTGATGTCGCTGCGCTTGTCGCGCGAACTCATCATGATCAGCGAGGTCTCTTTGAGTTCGGGATGCTCGCGCACCTTTTTGGCCAGATCGTAGCCGTTGAGATTGGGCATCTCGATATCGGTGATGATGATGTCGGGCCGTTCCCGCACCGCGATCTCGTAGGCCTCGTTGCCGTCGGATGCATGGAGCACGTTCAGGCTGTTCTTGAGGAGCGCGTGGCTGATGATCTCGCTCGAGACCTTGCTGTCGTCGACCAGCAGGATCTTGTTGCGCCGCTTGCGGTCGAGCACCGAGAAGTATTCGTCTATCTTGTGGTTGAGCTCGTCGGTCGTCGTCGGCTTGACCAGATAATCGTCGGCGCCGATATCGAAGGCGGTGTCGATGTCGATGGGCTTTTTCTTGTTGGAAAGGATGACCACCGGGATGAACCGGCCGCGGTTGTTCTCCTTTATCTTCCGGCAGAGTTGAAGTCCGTCCATGCCGGGCATCTCGATATCGGTGATGACGAGATTGGGAAGATGTTCCTGATACAGTTCCCACGCTTCGTTGCCGTCGGCGGCGATATGGACCGTCACCCCTTCGCGGTCGGCGAGGGTGCGGCGGAAGAAATGGCGCATGACGGCGCTGTCGTCGGCGAACAGGATCGACCGGTGGGTCTCGATGGCGTCCTGCTCATGCTTATCGCCCAGGCGGGTCGAGAGGAGCTTTTCAAATTTCCGGGAGAAGTCGTGTTTGTCGTAGAAGAAGATGTCCTCTCCCTTTTTCCCCATGAGGGAAAGGCGTTCTATGACCTCGCGATCATCCTTAAGGAAGAACACGATGATCGGGGCCGGGGTGAGGGCACGGACCTGCGCCACCATCTCTTCGACCGGGATGTTATAGTATTGGTGTTGCAGAAGCACCAGATCGGGCTGGAACTGCGGCAGATGGCGCTCGATCGTTTCCTTATGCGGTATGATAAAAAGGTAATCGAGGCCGTGGGCCAGATAAAACTTGTTCAGGAAGATCTTGAGGAGATTGAGGTCGATGATGTTTAAAATCTTCACGCGGGACCCTCACTCTGTAACGGGGGCATTATAACAAAAAAACATTATCTAGCAAGGAGAAATATCGGTTCCCGGCAAGTTTTTTTCACGGCGGGAAGGGGCGGTCTCTAAAAAGTAAGCGTATCATATTTCTTTGTTGCGGCGGTGCTTTACAAAAACATCTCTTTGGCTACAATCGATGGGTCTCGAGTCTATAAGGAGGTGCCGATGGTACAGAGGAAAGAATATTTCTTTTTTGCATGTATCATGACGCTCGCATTCTTGACGGTCGCCTGCTCCAGTGAAAAGAGCGACAAAGACGGTGAGATCGCCGATACCGATACGAGCGACACGCTGGCGCAGCCCGATGATGATGAGAAGATCCTGCCGGACATTGAAAAGGACGATGATGGGGAACAGGACGAAAAGGAGATAAGCGACATAACGGACGAGATGGTGGATGAAGACGATGTCCTGTCCGACGAGCTGGGCTCCGACCTGTCCACCGAGTCCACAGCGCCCGACGCGGACGACATTCTTTCCGATGACGATCAGTCGGATCCGTCGGATCAGACCGATCCGTCCGATCAGTCGGACGAACTCATCGGCGACGATGCCCTCATTGCCGACGAGGATATCGCCGATGACGACACCGTTCCCGATGCCGATGTCGACGACTGGGCGCTGCTGGACAGCGATGCCGATGGTATCGCCAACGAACTGGAAGGCGACGGCGACTTCGACGGCGACGGTACGCCCAACTGGCTCGACACCGATTCGGACAACGACGGGATACTCGACAGTATCGAAAAAGGATCGGGCATGACGCCGGTCGATTCGGACGGCGACGGCTACGCCGATGTGGTCGATCTCGACTCCGACAACGACGGGCTCTCCGACGCGACCGAACTGGGCATCGATACCGATCCGACCGACGATGACAGCGACAACGACGGTATCACCGATCTGGCCGAACATGCCTACGGGTCCGACCCGCTCGATGACACCAGCGTCATCCCGCCCGATGATTTCTACGTCATTCTGCCGTGGAGCGCTTCGACCGACGAGGTGCGCTATCTCGACTTCCACACCGACATCGTCAAGGCCGACATCCTCTTCCTCGTCGATCTTTCGGGCTCGATGGGTGAGGAGATAACGAACCTCAAGACCGGCATCACCGACGTCATCATCGACGGCGTCGCGGCGCAGATAAACGACGCCGCCTTCGGACTCGCCACCTTCGACGATTTCCGCGGCATCAACAACAACGCCACCTATCCGAGTTTCGACGACCACATCCATCAGATAAAACAGCCGGTCACCACCGCGCAGGCCGATATCGAAGCAGCGGTCGCGGCGCTCGGCTATCTTTCCAACGGCGGACAGGAACCGCAGATAGAATCGCTCTACCAGTCGGCGACGGGCGAGGGGTTCGACGGCAAATTCGACTACCTTTATAATAATCCCCCCAACCATTACCCCGACACCTTCTATCCGCACATCGCCTCTGCCGCCTGTTCGGGCGAGGAGGGGAGCATCGGCGGCGGCTGTTTCCGCGAACAGGCGATGCCGATATTCATCATGATGTCGGACGAGGCCTTCACCTCGTGGATATTCAACACCAGTTATTTCGTGTGGGACAGCGCCGCGCAGTACGATCAGCCGCACACCCGCGATCAGGCGATAGCGGCAATGAACGCGGTGAACGCGAAGTTCATCGGCATCAATTCGTTCGTCGACGCCGGGTGGAATGTTTCGCCCGAAGCCGATTTCAAGGCGGTCGGCACCGGCACCGGGTCGGTCGACGCGCTGGGGGATCCCTTCTACTACGATGTCGGTGGCGACGGGTCGGCCTTTTCGACGCAGATAGTCGACGCGATACTGGAACTGACGCACAATGTGAAGCTCGATGTCGCAACGCAGAACGAATCGGTCGCCAACCCGCAGAGCATCGACACGACGCAGTTCATCACCTCGGTGGTACCGCATCTGCCGCTGCCGGGGAACGGCTACGACACCAAGGATCTCGTTTCGTTCTACGGGGTGAAGCCGGGGACGCTCATCACCTTCGCGGTGACCTTCCGCAACGACATCTTCGAACCGCAGGACATGGAGGCGACGCTCTTCAAAGCATGGATACATGTCATCGGCGAGGGGACGCTGCTCGACTCGCGGCAGGTGTTCATCATCGTGCCGGGCATTATTCCGCAGGGCTCCGGCGGGGAAGGATAGCCGCTTCGTATTCGTTCAGATAACTTCGTTACCTCGTCACGAACTTCCTCGACATAGAAGCAGACTACGAAGCGGGTTGTTGTTTTAGGGAAGAAAGAAAATCTAGACCAAAAAAAACCCCTCCCGTTGCCGGGAGGGGCGCGAAAACAGCTTCGAGGAACTGACGATTACAGTTCTTTCTTGAAGCTCGGGGTGGGGCGGAAGCCGACGGTCTTGGAGGCCTTGATCTTGATCTCCTTGCCGGTCTGCGGGTTACGGCCGATGCGCGCCTTGCGGTTCGACACCTTGAAGGTACCGATGCCGTTAAGGTTGAGCTTGTTCTCGGCGGCGATGGTGTCCTTCATGATCTGAACGAACACATCGTACACTTTCTTGGTCTGCTCGTTGGTCAGGTTCACGTGCTTCGCAAGGCCGTCCTTCATAACCTTAAGGAACGCCGTCTTGGTCTTCGCAACCATCGTCACTTTCTTCGCCATGATTTTCACTCCCCTGTGAAAAGTTACTAAACAACACAGCCATTATTAAGAAAGGAAAAAGCAAAGTCAACAAAAAAATGAAAAAAAAGTGAAAAAAGTTCTTTAATGTGGGGCGGTTCCCCGTTTTGTATGTTTTTTTGTGAGAGAAAATATGTTAATTTTTGCCATCATTTGCCATTCGAAATATATTATCCGTGTGTTTTCAAGAGATTGCTGATAGCATCGTTTTGGGGAGGCCAAACGACCGGCATTTTCAAGAGTGAAACATAGGCCACAAGGCTGATTTACGGCCTATTCAGGGTGTCGGAGTGCGAAAAAGCCATGAAATGCCGCTTTTGGTCAGCACGCGGTAGTGTCTCCCCTGATTCTCGATGTGGGCGACACCCTCATGGGAACAGCCTGCGGGACAGGTGCCGCCCGCAATGCTTTTGAGGGTGCAGATGCGCGATATGAAGAGCGGCGGGTTAAAGGCGGGACCAGTTCCCAGTAGCGGTAGCGAACAGTCACGGTCGTCAAAGGGCCGTCCTTCCTCTATCCAGCGGTAGCCGAACAGGATCCGATCGCCGAGAAAGTCCCGACAGAACGGGATGACGTAACGATTGGCGACATAACAGAAGACGTCAAGGAAAAAGAAAACATCAGTCCGTACGGCCAGTTCGCGGCAGAGTGGAAGGTGCCCGATGTTGTTGATCCCCAGTACTATCGGGCCCTCAATGGTGTCGACCAGAGAGGCTACTGCGGCATGGTAGCTCTTTTCATCAGCTACGAACGGCATGAGCGGGATAACGGTCGCCCCGTCGCCGAAAAAGTTGCTCCGATCACTCAAGGCGATGATGTCAGCAAAAGGCAATTCATTTGATGAGTTACCATCTATTGTATGCTTCGGTGAAAAGCGGGTCCGGTCGGCGGCGATAGAGAGCAACGCATCGAACCGTTGAGTGGTCTTTTTAGGCGGTATAGCGGGTGCAATAACTATTTTAACCATGCTCCGTGTTTGTTCTTCAAAAGCGGTGTCAACCGTTTGGAAGAATGAATTTTTTAGACGTTTTAGGTGCGACGGCGGGATGAATATCCGTTCCGGCAGTGTTGGGTTATCGGCACGTTCAAAAGTGACCATAGAGGGAATAAAAAGCGAATCGCCCGATTCGAAAAGAAGCGGCTCAAAAACGGCGGCGAGATCATCGCCGCGGGCGGGAGAAACATCAACAGATCCGGAATGTTGTATGTTGATTGAGCCGAGATCGGTCGAAAGAGTCAGCTCTTTCGCTCCGGCGCGGACCGTCACGGCGACCGGTCGTTTCCAGGGACGATAACTGCCGGGAGTGATCGCCTTGAGGTCGAGCGAGCGCGAGCTGACGAGGAATAGCTGCGTGCCGACGGCGGGCGTTGTATCGGCGGCGATGGTGACCTTTTCACCGGCGCGGGCGGTACGCCGCGGCTTTCCGGCGGCGTCGAACAGTGCATGGAGGGAGAAGACGACCGGCTCGCGACCGTCCCGCGTGAAGAACTGAAGACCGTCGCGCAGACCGATGGAGTGGGCGATGGTGAGGGTGAAGCGCCCGTTGTCGGTGCCCGTCACGGTTCCCAGAAGAAGGCCGCGATGTCCCGGGAACGCGGTATCGGTGAGCGGCGTTTCCCCATGAAGAAGGTGCCCTTTGCTCGGAGTGCGCGAGAAGATGATCCGGGCGGCGGCCCGCGCATCGGCCGTCGGCGTACCATCGATAATGGCGCGGTAAAGCCGCGCGGTGTGGTAGACATACTCGGGCGATTTCATGCGCCCTTCGATCTTCAGGCCGTCGATGCCGAGGTCGCGCAGACGACGGACATCGTCGTCGAGTGCGAGGTCGTGGCAGGAGAACCAGTGACCGGCGCGGCGGTCGTGTGAAAAATAACTGCGGCAGATCTGGGCGCAGGCGCCGCGGTTGCCGGAGCGGCCGAGCGTGAGGCCCGAAGCGAGGCACTGTCCCGATACGCTGTAGCAGAGGGCGCCGTGGATGAAGACCTCTAGTTCGATATCGGTATGTGCCGCGCGGATATGGGCTATCGTGTCGATGTCGAGTTCGCGGGCGAGGATGACGCGGCGGAACCCCGCCTCCTTGAGCGCCGCGACGCCGGCGGCGGTGTGGGCCGCGAGCTGGGTGGAGGCGTGGAGTGGCAGTGCCGGGAAGTGTTCGCGGGCGATGCGGGCGACGCCGAGATCCTGCACGATAAGGCCGTCTATCTGTAGGAGGTCGAGAAGCGCGAGCGTCGTGATGAGTTCCGGCAGTTCATCGTCGGTGACCAGCGTATTAACGGCGGCGTAAAGTTTTTTCCCCTGCTGGGCGGCCATCGTCTTGAGGCGGCGCAAAGAATCGGTGTCGAAGTTGGCGGCCGATTGCCGCGCCGAGAAGCGTGACAGCCCGAAGTAGACGGCGTCGGCGCCACCCGCGAAGGCATAGTGAGCGGCGGCGAACGATCCGGCGGGTGAAAGGAGCTCCGGCCGGAAGGGGGTATCGTTCATAGGTCGGGCGAGCAGCCCTCAAGGAAGGCCGAGATGCGCTCGTGGTAGGTGATGCGGTTCTTTTTTTTGCGGAAGCCGTGCCCTTCGTCGTCGAAGATGAGCATTTCGGGTTTGTTCCCGGCGGCGGTGAGTTTCTCGGCGAGGATGTAGGCGTCGCTCACCGGGACGCGCGGATCGTTGGCACCGTGGGCGATGAAGAGCCGTCCGGTGATGCGGTCGGCCATGGTGGTGGGGCTGATCGAACGGAGGAAGGTCTCGTCCTCCGCCGGCCCGTATTCCACCTCACGCAGCGCCTTGCGGTATGACTTGGTGTTCTTGAGGAAGTTGATGAAGTCGACCACCCCCACGGTATCGACGCCGCAGCGGAACCGGTCGGAGAACTGCGCCATCGAGGCGACCGTCATGAAGCCGCCGTAACTGCCGCCCATCGCGATGAAGCGGTCGGGGCGCGACAGTCCGGCGCGAACGAGGTCGTCGAGCACCGCGCCGGCATCCTTCACCGAATCCATCCGGAGTTTGTAGTTGTCCAGTTCGGTGAAGCGGCGGCCGTAGCCGGTCGAACCGCGGACATTGGGGGCGGCGACGGCGAACCCTTTTTTAAGGTAGTATTGGAAGATGGCGTTGAAGCCGGGAAGGAACTGTCCTTCGGGGCCGCCGTGGTAGAAGACGATGGTGCGGTAGGGAGGTTTTCCGTTCTTCGGGGTGAAGAGAAAGTAGGGGATCTTCAGGCCGTCGAACGAAACGGCGCGGCGCAATTCCGGCGCGGCGAACGCGGCCACATCGATGCCGCGCGGATCGGTGAGCCCGAACTCTTCGGTGCGGTTGTCGGTCAGCCGCAGCAAGGCGGGCCGCGGGATGGCGTCGGGGCGCGACAGGGTGTAGACGATCGTGTCGCCCGACAGTTCGCCCAGCGTCACTACTCCGGCGCCGGTGGGCAGTGTGGTCACGGCGCCGTTCTGCCAGCGGCGGCAGACCGACCAGCCGTCTTCGTTGGTGCAGAACACGATGCGGGTCCGGTCGCGCGGATCGATGAGCGCCTGTTCGACCGGCCACGGTCCGGCATGGAGCGTCTCGCGGCGTCCCTGTTTATCGCGCAGTTCGAGGTAGGGGGTATCGCTCCCTTCGTCGGTGATGAGGGCGATGCGGCCGTCGTTCAGGAACCCAACGGGCTGGTAGTAACGCTCATCCTGCGCTCCTTTGAGCTTGCGCGCGGTACCGTTCTCATAAAGATAAGGAATGGTGCTGGTACTGCTCAGTATCGTATGGAACAGGAACTGATCGGCGCTTTTGGCGTCGTCGATGGAGTGGGTCCCTTTCTTATCGGAAAGAAGCCGTTTCTTGCGGGCGGCGATATCGTAGAGGTAAAGGTAGAAATCGCGGGGGCTCACCTCATTGGCCGCATAGAGGAACCGTTCATCGTCGAGCCAGACGATATTGTCGAACTTCACCGCGGGGTCGGCAAGGAGCGGTTCTATCTTTCCGTCGGCAAGCGTCAGCAGATGGATACCATACTGTTCGTTGCCGCCCGGCGCCGAAAGGAAGAGCAGGCGCGTGCCGCCGGGATTCACCTCGTAGCTGTCGACCGAATCGACGCCGCTGGTGAGTTGCCGACGCTCGGTGCCGTTGTCGATATACAGCTGTTTGACCTCGCCGGGGCCGCGCGACAGGAACAGTTTCCGTCCGTCGGGAAGCAGGCGTCCCGCCCCCGAATCGACGATCTCGAGATAGTCGCGCACCCGGTCGCCCGGTTTCGCGGCGTTGTCGGCATCGACCGATACCGGCGCGGCGCGCGAACAGGATAGAAGGAAAAGAAGGAGAAAAAGACCGCCCGCGAAGAGGCGGATATAACTAGAATTCTTCGAACTGGTCATCGTCGAAAAAGCCGTTCTCGCGGGATTTTTGCGCCCCTTCCGGAGCGGCGGCCGGGAGCGGTTTGCGCTTCGGTGGTGTCACGGGCGCCGGTGCGACCGGCGGTACGACCGGTTCACGGGACGGGGCGGCCGGGACCGTGATCGCCGGCGGTTCAAAACGCATATAGGTGGCGTTCTGCTGTTCCGAGACGCGGAACTTCTCGAGCTCTCCGGCCAGCTGACGCGATATGTTGGCCATATCCTCGGCCGAGCTCGCCAGCTCTTCGACCAGCGACGCGTTGCGCTGGGTCACCTCGTCCATCTGCATGATGGCCGAATTTATCTGATGGATGCCCGACGCCTGTTCCTTCGACCGTTTCTCGATGTCTTGAATGGAGAGGCTCGCCTCCTGTATGCGGCTGACGAGCTGGAGAAGGACCTTGGTGGTCTTGGTCGACAGTTCGGTGGCGTTGCGGATGTTCTCTTCGTTCTTTTCGACCAGTTCCTTGATCTCGGTGGCGGCGTCGGCGCTGCGGGCGGCCAGGCTGCGTACCTCGCTGGCGACCACCGCGAAGCCTTTTCCCTCTTCGCCGGCGCGCGCCGCTTCGACCGCGGCGTTGAGTGCGAGCAGGTTGGTCTGGAACGCGATGTCGTTGACGACATTCACGATCTCCTGGATCTTATCACCCGATTCCTTGACGGTGGTCACGGCGGTCGCCATCTCGGCGAGCATCCGCGAGCCGTTCTCGGCGTCGGTGGTGGTGCGGCGCATCTTCGAGGCGGCCTCGGCCGACAGACTCGCCGCTTCCTGAATGGAGGCCGTTATCTCTTCGACCGATGCGGCGGTCTGCTGGAGCGACGATGCCATCTGCTGGGTCGCGGTCGAAAGCTGATTGTTGCCCGACGAGACCTCCTGTGCCGATGTGAGGACCTGTTCGGAGCTGGTCTTGATGGTCTTCAGGATATGTTCGATGTTGCTCGCGGTCTTGTTGAACCCGGCCACCAGCGGGGCGAGATCGGGATCGTTGTGTATCTCGATGCGCTTGGAGAAATCGCCGTTCTTGAGCGATTCAAAGACCTGCGCCAGCTTCATGAGCGGGATATAAAGCACCGTGCGCAGGAAATAAAGGAACAGGAGCGTCAGCAGGAGTTCGATGCAGAGCGTGACGACAAAGGCGGTGAACAGACCGGAACCTTCCCCTTTATAGGTCTGAAGGAACGCGCGCGCCTCTTCCATGGCGCGCCCCTTGTTCGCCGTATCGCCCTTTTCCAGCGCGAGCACCTGTTGGAGCTGGGTGACGGCGCGGTCGGCGGCGCGGTCGGCCTTGGCGATAAGGAACCACTCCGAAGAGAGGAACATCACAAAGAGGAGAATGACGAAACCGATGATGGCTTTTCTACTGCTCAGCCAACGTATGAAGGAGGTCATGCGTCCTCACTCTGCCGTTGATAACGGGGCGATTGTAACATGCCGCGCCGTTTAATCAACTTTTCTCGGGTCGATCACGCGGGGAGAAATGTTGACTCGTCCGAACGAAGCGTTAAAATCGGCCGTGCTGACATACTGAAGGAGGAGCCCATGACCCGTTCCCTGATGATCCTTATGGCTTGTTTGGCGATCGTTATCCTGTCCGGCTGTGACAACAACAAAACGACGGCCACCGATGCCGATAGCGCGGTCACCGATGATGCACCGGTCGTCGACGATGCGGTGGTGTCCGACGGGGACGACCTGCTTACCGACACCGAAGAGACGCCCGAGGAGGACGATCTGCTCTCCGACACCGACGCCGGGCCCGATTTCGGTTACAACATCTTTTTCCAGGTCATGACGATGTTCACCTTCGGCCAGCCGATGGCGATGTCGTTCGGCGCCATCATGAAGACGGCGCGCGAAGAACTGGAACCCGAAGAGGAAGAGACCCCGCTGCCGGTCGATACCTGCGAATTCAGTAACGGCGAAACGGAGACCCCCACGCCCGAATGCACCTCCGACGAAGAGTGTGCCCCGGAGCAGAAATGTCTGGCCGATACCGACAACAACGGCAATCCGATCGCGGGTACCGAGAGCTGCAAGACCCCCGGCCGCGCATCGCTCGACCGTGGGCCGATCATAGTCACCGGCTTTGTCGGCGGTCCGGTCACCTTCCTGTTCGAACCTAATGATCAGGTCTACAAGAAAGACGGCACCGGCGACGGCTCCATCGACATAGCGCTGCTCGATTTCGGTCTCGACTACACCCTTGCCGCAGAGGGGCAGGGCGATCTCCAGTCATTCACCGGCACGGTCCACATGCCGCCGTCGCTCGACCTGACCTATCCCGAATTGACCACCGGCGGATCGCTGCCGTTTCCCTCGGCGACCATCGATCCGGCCAAGGATGTGCTCATCAAGTGGGCCGACCCGAACCCGGGCGAAGAGCTGGACCTGACGCTGACCGGCGAGAGCGGATCGGTGGTCTGCCGTGTGGCCGACGACGGCGAATTCACCATCCCGGTCGCACTCGTCTCACAGATAACCTTCGGTACCGGCTTCAACGCCTTCGCCAACAACATCCTTTTGAGCCGCAAGGTCGCGGGGACGATAGAGGGCGCGTCGGTGACCGTCGGCGCATTCAACGCCGAAGAGATGATCACGGTGATGGTCAACGCCGTTGCCGGCACCGATAGCGATCCGGTCACCGACGAAGATACGTTGCTGCCCGATAATTGATCGCTTTCAGACGAACTTCTTGAATACCGCTTCGTAGCCGTCCACCATCTTTTCCCACGAATAATTCGCGGCGGTGAACTCTTTCCCGGCACGACCCATCGCCTTGAGCCGGACCGGATCGGCGAGCAGTTCGGTGATGCGGCGCGCCCACTCGACGGCGTCGCCGGGCGGCAATAAGATGCCGTTCTTCCCGTCCTGCACCGCGTCGGTGATGCCGTCTATCTCGGCCGCCGCGACCGGCAGACCGCAGATGGCCGCCTCGAGCGCCGCAAGCCCGAAGCCCTCCATGTCGCCGTCCACCTTTATATTAGGCATCACATAGAGATCGGCGCACATGAGCGTCTGGATAAGATCTTTGAACGGGAGTCCGCCGAGCCGGTAGGCGCGGCCCGCCATCCCGGGGCGTGCCAGTTCGCGGCGAAGCGCCGGTTCATCGGTAGGCATGCCGAAGATGAGGGCGAGCTGGCGGCCGAGGTCGAACGGGAGAAGCCGCAGCAGGAAGTTCTTGAACCCCATCGTCGCCGACGAGGGACCGATATGAAGACAGACCACGTCGGGATCGAGGCAGGGGAGCACATCGCGGACGAACCAGTTGAACCCCTTGCGCGGCACCGGACGGCCGAGCATCACCAGCAGTTTCTTGTGCGACAGGTCGACGCCGAGCCGCCGTCCGATGACGGCGCGGTAGTTGGGGACCACCGGCAGATCGCCGAGCGTCGTGTCGACGCCGTTGGGGACCACCGTTACCTTGGCCGAGTCGAAACCGCGGTCAAGACAGGCCTTGGCGGTGGCGGTACTGACGGCGATGACGCCGTCGTAGGCGGCGAAACGCGGGATGATGCGCGTCTGGAACCAGTGGGCCGGCATCACCACATCGAGCCCGTGGAGCGTCACGACGATGGGCAGATCGGTGATCTGGCGTAGCGGTAACGAGAAGAAACCCATCAGGCCGTCGTTGAGGTGGATGATCGATATCCCGGGATTTTCGGCCAGTATCGTGCGGACCCGGCGTTTAAGCGTCAGGAAGAATTTCCATTTGCCCGCATCGCCGCCGTGGATGAGGGTGTGGACCTTCACGCGGCGCGACATGCCCCGGATCAGTTCGAAGCTTTGCTTCTGCATCCCGCCGACCGACGGGGGGTACTTATGAGTGATGAACAGGACTTCCATAGCTCTCGGCGACGGCGGTGGAGGGATCGAGTTCCTTGCGACGGCGCATCATGAACAGCGAGAAGACGAGTGTTCCCATCCCGAGCCAGAACAGCTGGCGGGTACGGCGCAGTATCGAAACGCTGATCCACAGGTCCGCTCCCGGCACGCCGACCAGATCGAGCATGAGACGGTTGGCGTATTCTTCGATGCCCACCTGTCCCGGGACAAAGGTCCCCATCGCCTTGAAGAGCATAACGCCCACCTCCATCGCGACGCAGGAAAGGAACGATACCTCGACGCCGAGGAAGGTAAGTATCAGGAAGAATTCGGTCGCGCCGCCGAGCCAGTGGAGAAGGGTCAGGCCGTAGGCGCGGGCGAGATCCTTGCGCCGGTGATGGAAAAAATAGAAAAGGTCGCTGTCGACCTTCTGCAGTTTGCGCTCGATGGCGAGCAGTCCCTTGAACCACGGAATGAGCCGCCGCAGGATCGCCGGGAAGAGGGCAAAGAACGAATGGCCGTTCGAGAGACGGAGGAGAAAGAAGGTCGCTCCCGAAAGCAGTCCCGATGCGACGACGGCCATGATCACTTTGCTGCCGGCGAAGTTCAGTTTATCGAGGAACAGGACGATGCCGATGCCGATCAGCGTGCCGCTCGAAAGCCACACGGTGAGCCGCGCGATGGTGAGCGCCGTGATCGAGCGGCTGTAGGGGACGCCGTGACGTGACAGGACCACCGCTTTCATCGTCTCGCCGGCGAGGAAACTCGTCGGGTTGATCTGGGCGAGGCTTTCGCCCATGAGCCGGATGAAGAACAGACGGAAGATGCCGATGTCGGGCCGTTCGATGAAGCAGTAGCGCCATGCGGTGGTGACCAGCAGCTGCGCCGTGAGCGTCACCAGTATGATGAATATGAATTTATAGCCGATGCTGCCGAGTTGCTGGGTGATACGGCCCAGATCGGAGGCGCTCACGAACCACCAGATAAGGAAGAAGCCGAGGATGAAAAGCGATATCTTCGCCAGACGGGCGATGATCGCCTTTATTTCGGGTCTATACAGCAATCTCATGCGCCTTCTCCGGTGCAGTGGGGGCGAAACGGCCGGCGATCCGCTCATACGACGAGAACATATCCTCGCAGAGCATGTCCCACTGTTGGCGGTGGGCGTATTCGGCGGCGCGGCGCGCCATCGCGGCGGCCTTTTTCGGATCATCGAGGATCCGTGCTATTTTCTGGTGGAAATCGTTCGGGTCCTTGGGTTTCGCGTGGAACCCGGTGACGCCGTCCTGCACGATACCCTTCGGGCCGCCCTGTGCCGCGACCACCGGTGTGAGCCCGGAAGCCATCGCCTCGAGGACGACATTGCCGAAAGTCTCGGTTATCGACGGGAAGATGAACACATCGCTTGACGCATAGACCTTCGCCAGTTCCTGTTTGACCAGTTTGCCGGTGAAGACCGCGTCGGGCATGAGCCGTTCCAGCTCTTTGCGCCGCGGACCGTCGCCGGTGACGACGAACCGGACATCGGGATGCGATTCGGTGAGCAGCTCATAGACCCCGGCGAGCGTCTTCAACTCTTTTTCCCACACCAGCCGGCTGACGAACAGTACCCGCCGCGTCCCCGCGCCGCAGAGTTTGTCCATAAATACCGGATCGCGGTTGTCGGGGCTGAACAGTGACGTATCGATGCCGCGTCCCCAGATGACCATGCGACGCCGCTCTATCCCGCAGTCGAGCAGTTCGTCCATGATGCTTTCGGTCGGGACGTAGATGAGGTCGCATTTGTTGTAGAACCAGTTCATGTAGCGCCGGCCGCCGCGGTCAAGCAGGCGGGAGAACAGCGGCAGATAGCGGAAGTAGTATTCGATGTAGCTGATAAAATGGGTGTGGTAGGTGGCGAGCACCGGGATCCCCTGTTCCTGACCGTAGGAAAGGGCGTAGTTGCCCAAAGTGAAGGGAGTGGTCAGGTGGATGATGTCGGGCTGGAACTCGTCGAGCTTCTCGCGGAGCTGACTGTTGAAGAACGGTATCGAGATCGGATAGTCGGGGTTGGTCGGGAAGGCGACCTTCGGGACCACCACGACCGGGAAGGGGAGCTTCACCGTATCGCTCGGCGGGTAGCTCGTGATGAAAAGATATTCGAACCGTTCCTTGGGGATGCGGTCGATGATCTGGTAGAGGGTATTGGTGACGCCGTCGAGATGTTCTTTGAGCACTTCGGTGAACAGCGCTACTTTGATCGGCCGACCGGTGGTCACGGGAACCTCTTCCACATTAATAAAAGGCCGCGTGTAGAAGCAAACGGCGTGCCGCAGACAACCGCATGTAATCATTGAGATGTGCCGTGCCGGTGCCGTAAAGGGCGTTTACGCCGGTCGATAAGCGACCGTAAAGATGTTTTACATTATTCTCCGTTTGACTTTGTCTTCCCCTTTCGATAGAATGGGCCGTTGATCAACGATACGAGAGAGCTTCGCTCATGGTGAACATCGCTACGCAGACCAACGCCGAAGAGCTCGGCGGCCGCATCGCGGCGGCGGCGGGACGGCTCGCGCAGTTCGGTCCTGAGAGCACTGAAGAGCAGATCATCCAGCAGCATCTGGTGGCGGCGCTCTATGCCCTGCGGCGCGCGTTCACGTTTGAACTTTCGGAGGTGACCGCGCCGGCCGACGATCCGGGCGATGAACTGCGGCTGGTAGCGGCACAACTCGCCGAGGGCGATTCGACGCAGGCGGAGAAATGGCTGTCGGGCTTTTACCTCGCGGCGGCCGAACACCGGTTGTCGCTCATCCCGCCGAAACTCAAAAGTTACCGGAAGATCGATTCGCTGGGGCTTCCGTCGCGGCAGCGGCGGTCGGTGAAGATGGCGACGCAGACCGGGCGCATCGATCAGATCGCGGCGGCGGTCGCCCGCCTCGAAGAACTGCTCGGTATCTTGTTGCCGGAGTGAAGGAAAAACAATGCCTACTGAGCAATCCAAAAGACCATTCAACTTTCTGTTTTTGACACAGGATCAGGAAAAACTTCGCAAAGAAATCCTCGGTGGGCTTTTGGCTGTTTCCCTGATTTGTTTTCTTCTTCCTTTTTCTCTTGAAGTTTTTATTCTTTTTTTATTCTCATCATATCTCGACTGGAAGGCCTCTTTTTCTTTGTTGTTTGATTTCTTCAGCAGGTTTTCATCATTACTTCTCTGGCCCGGTATCTTTTCTTTCTTCTTGTTTTTCCTTTTTCTCTTTAAAAAGAAGTTTTCAAGGGGCGAGAAATTACTGGTGGTTATTCTTCTTTGTCTTATCTTAGCGGCATCAGCTTTTCTCATCTTTTTGCCGGTGTTTTTCCATGATGGTCCTATAGATATAAATGTAAGGGGTGTTTTCTTAACGCTACTCTGGCTTGGACTTTTTGCCGGAAACTTGTTCTGTGTGAAAAGATACTTTAAGATGTCGCCGGATTAATGTTTTTATAAGGAGAAAAAGATGGCCGACGACACCCTAATTTTTGTGGACGGAGAAAACATATCCTCTCGATATCACGCCATGGTTAAAGCAGGACACAAGCCTTTGTCAGACAACATCATTATAGGTGAGTCTTTCGTATGGAATCATCGTATTCTTAAAGCTCATGTTTGGAATCTAAAAAGACTTTCATATTACACAAGTGTCGAAGGTGATGATCCCAAAATTCTTGCTGTGCGAAAAGAAATATCAGCTATCGCATACCGAACCCAAACTGGAGAAGGTGTAGGAAGTAACTTTCTGGTCAGAAGCGGACAAATCATACCTTTTATTCGGAAAAAAAATAGCAGGAGTCATAAAGAAAGCTTTTGCGATATCGCCATTGCCGTAGATGTGATGAGGGCGTGTTATAGAGATCACGCTCAAACCATTTTAATTTTAAGTGGTGATGGTGACTTTATACAGCTTTTTCAAGAAGTTGTTCACAGTGGAAAAATTGTTTATGCTTCGGCTTTTTCTTCCGGGCTTTGTCCCGAAATTCCGCTGGTTGTGGATGAATTTATTCTGTTAGATGATTACTTTTTCGAAAAACCCTCTGAAAAGCAACCGAAATAATCTGTTCGTTCTTCCTTGTTCCTAGAGTATCCCGTTGATGTCTTTCGGAATGTAGGTGTGTAGCTTGGCGGCACACATCTGTCACCCGCCCGATTTCTTGAGGTTCGTTTCCCCTTCGGATTGGACGCGGCTATCGACGATGTAGGCGAGCCGTATCGCGTAGTCGACCGCCTGTTCAAGCAGTTCTTTTTCGTTCTCCGGCGTTACCTTCCCCGCCACGATGAACCCCTGAAATATCACCGACGCCGCCTTGAGCACCGCCCGTTCGCTCGTCTGCAGTTCGAGAAAATCACCGTCCAGCGATTCCTTGATGATGCCGTCATTCATGCCCAACTCCGTTACGAAAAGACCTCTCCCAGTATCGTAAAAACGGCACGGAAGGCAAGAAAAGCGGAGACCAGAACTCTCCTCCGTCCCCTCTCTTGTGGCACTGTAGGCCGTCCCGGACGAGGCTCCGGTGGAGCATTGTCAGGCCGGAAGCCGGAGCATTCATGCGAGGAAGGGGTGCCGTTAGGCGGGGTGAGTTTTCCCCTTGACTTCCCCCGTTTCCCGCATACAACCGTAGTGTCCTTCGTACTTGAGCAAGGGAGAAAGATATGTCGTTCCTGATGAAAGAGAAACTCTTCTCGCGTGAATGGTTCATGAATTACGGACAGATAGTGCTGGGCGCCCTCATCATGGCGGCCGGTTACGCCTTCTTCGCCGACCCGATGAAGATCGTTCCCGGCGGCGTCTTCGGCATCTCCATCGTCATCCACCATCTCTTCGGCCTGCCGACCGGCACGATGGCGCTCATTTTCAACGTCCCGCTCTTCATCGCCGGCATCTACATCTTGGGACCGCGCTTCGGAGTAAAGACCTTCCTCGGGACGGTGCTCACCTCCTTCTTCATCGACACCCTTTCGCACTTCGGCGGCGGCAAGGCGCTGACCACCGACATCATGCTCGGCAGTGTCGTTTCGGGCGTCCTTATCGGCATCGGGCTCGCCCTCATTTTCCGTGCCGGCGCGACGACCGGCGGCAGCGATATCATCGCGCAGATAGCCAACAAATACAGCCGCATCCCGGTCGGCAAACTGCTGATCATCATCGATTCGTGCATCGTCTCGGTCGGCGTCATCGCCTTCAAGGATGTGTCGCTCGCCGCCTACGCCCTTATCACCATCTTCATCACCGGGAAGGTGCTCGACAGCATCCTCATGGGCCAGCATTACAGCAAGGGGGTCTTCATCATCTCCGACAAGCACGAGGAGATCCGGCAGAAACTACTCACCGGCATCGACCGCGGCGGCACCTATTTCTACGGACAGGGGATGTACGAAGGAAAGGAGAAGAAGATCATCTTCACCGCCATTTCGCGGCGTGATTTCATGCTGTTGCACGATTTCATCAAGAAGGTCGACCCGCACGCCTTCATCACGGTGTTCGAGTCGCACGAGGTGATGGGAGAGGGCTTCCAGCCGATAACCGATTAAGAGACAATGACCTCATCCCGACCTTCTCCTTGCAAAAGGAGAAGGAGTAAGATGTAGGGGCGAGATTTATCACGCCCAGTATTCGGGTGAGGTATTATTCGGCCATGGTGAATTCGTCGTGGTCCTCATAAACCACTGACTTTGAACCGGTCGCCCGGATGAGGTAGCCGCCGACCACGCCGCAGCCGTAGGCGAACAGCACCGTGAAGACGATGCCGGTCAACTGCGCCACCACGATGCCGGGAACGAAGACTATCGCGATGAGGCCGCCCATCAGACCGGGCATCCCGTGGAGATTGTGCACGCCGCAGGTGTCGACGATCTTGAGGAGCGACTGCAACTTCGGCTGAATGATCACATACCCGGTCACGCAAAGCGCCCCGGCAAGTAGCCCGATACCGAAGGCGACGGGCGCCGTCACGATGTTGCAGGTGGCGCCGATGGCCACGCCGCCCGCAAGCGCCGCATTGGCCATGTCGGCGATGGCCGGCTTCCCTTTACGCAGAAGAGAGCTGAGAATATAGGTCATCACCGTCGCGCCGCAGAGCGACAGAATGGTATTTATCACCGTCTGCTGGAACTGTTCCGGCGGCACGATCGCGCTGCAGAAGCTCGGCCAGAAAAGCCACAGCACCATCGAACCGATCATCGAGAAACGGTCGGAGGTGTCATCGCCCTCGACGGCGACGCTCTGCGCCTCTTTCGAGGTCAGCGCCAGCGCGAGGCCGAGTCCGAAATAGGCACCGAAAGCGTGGATGATGATGGATCCGGCCGAATCCTGGAAGCCTTTGGTAATGCCGAGCCCGCCGTCGAGCACCAGCCATTCATTGACCATGTAGGCCGGAACGATGGCGATGGCAAGGAGGATGTACTGATGGAGCTTGAGCCTGCCGAGGACCGCACCCATCGCGATGAGCGCCGCCGCGACGGCGAATTCGGCGTAGAGGAGTGCTTTGATCGAGTCGGCCGAAAAAGGCTCGGACGAGATGATGCCGGTGGAGCGCAGCAGCAGGTAGAGCGGCAGTCCGACCGCGACCACCAGATAGGTGCCGGTGGTGGCGCCGTAGCCGTATTTCTTCACGAAGACCATCAGGAACCCGAAACCGACCAGCAGCATCGCGAGGATGTGAATGGAAAAATTATACTGTTGGACCTGACGCACGCCGTTGAGAAGACCGCCGAGGGCCGCCTCTTCGGCAAAGGTCGTAAGGGGAAGCAGAAGCACGGAAATGAAACAACACAGCGAGAGCGCGAAGGATCTTCTCATGGCAGTTACTCCGCAGTTGAATGAAGGGCTACAGAGAGGCCATACTCTATAACATAAGAAGCGTCAAAGAAAACAGCAGGCCTCTTTGAGCCTTGTTTTTATTTGTTAGGCAAACGACAAATAAGTTAAAACTGTTGAAGGATTTATAGAACTTGATTAGAGAATTCAGACGAGCTTCTCTTTCACCAGCTGGTTCGCCGTCTTGCCGTCGTAACGGCCGACATAGAGTTCCTTGAGTTTCGCCATCACCTGCCCCATCGCCTTGGGCGACTTTTCGGGAAGGGTCGCGACGATATCGTCAATGGCTTTGGCGAGTTCTTCGGCGGTGAGTTGTTTGGGCAGATACCCTTCGAGTATCGCCTTTTCGGTCTTCTCTTTATCGACCGGTTTCCCTTCGCCGGTGAGGATGGTGATCGTCTCGTCGATATTCTTCATGAACTTGCGGATGATCTGCATCACCTCTTCGGGGGTCGTTTCGCGGTTACCGGCGTTCTTGCCGACCGCCATCGCCTCGCCGAGGAGCGTCGAGAGGAGATTTGACTTCACGAGGTCATGGTCCTTTTTCGCCGTGAAGAGATCTTTTCTGATGTTCGCGAGCATCGTCAACTCCTTTTACTCTATGACTTTAAGCCCAGTTTATCGCGCCAGACCGCTATCGCCGGATCTTCGATCTTCGGGTAGAGGACCGACGGTTCGCCGATGGTGTGCCCCGGCTTCATCGGCTGCGCGCAGAGGGTATCGAAATCGAAGGTCTCGGGCATATTGAGCATCTTTTTCACCTTGCGCGACGCCACCGGGGTGATCGGCTCGAAGGCGGTGGCAAGGGTGTCGATGAGGTTAAGGCAGGTCAGCAGCACCGCCTTGCACCGTTTCTCGTCGGTCTTCCGCAGAGACCACGGGGCGCTCGTATCGACATAGCGGTTGGCGATGCGGCCCAGCTCCATCAGGTGGAACACCGCGTCGCGCACCTTGTAAGTGTCGTAACATTCCTGAATGATATCGGACTGTTTTTTCGCTTCGACCCAGAGCTGTGTCTCGGCGTCGGTAAAGGTCACTTCGCCGCCGAGATGGCCGTCGAAGAACTTGCGGGTGAACGACAGGACGCGGTTGACGAAGTTGCCGTAGATGTCGGCGAGCTCGGAGTTGTTGGCGGTCTGGAAACCCTTCAGCGAGAAGTCAGCGTCCTTCGCCTCGGGGGCGATCTGCGCGAGGTAGTAACGGATGACATCGCTGTTGAAATCGTTCAGGAATTCGTGGACCCAGATGGCGTAGTTCTTCGAGGTGGAGAACTTGTCCCCTTCGAGGTTCAGGAACTCGTTGGCCGGTATCTCGTCGGGCAGTTTCCAGTCGCCTTTCTGTCCCATCAGCATCGCGGGCCAGATGATGGCGTGGAACACGATATTGTCCTTGCCGATGAAATGGACCAGTTTGACATCCTTTCCCCCCTGCCACCACTTCTTCCAATCCTCGGTCAGACCGAGCTTTCGGAACAGTTCGACGGTGAAGGAGATGTAGCCGATAGGGGCGTCGAACCAGACATAGAGCACCTTGCCGGTCGCGCCGTCGATGGGCACCGGGACACCCCACGAGATATCGCGGGTGATGCCGCGCGGTTCGAGTCCGCGCTGGAACCACTGCTCGCAGAATGCTTTAACATTGGCCTTCCAGTGCGGTTTTCCTTTGAGCCAGATATCCAGATCTTTCTGGAACTTATCGAGATCGAGGAACCAGTGACGCGAACTTTTCACCACCGGCGTTTTGCTGCATATTTTGCACTTGGGTTCTTTGAGCTCGAGCGAATTGAGCGCGTTGCCGCAGTAGTCGCACTGGTCGCCGCGCGCCCCTTTGCCGCAGTGGGGACAGACCCCTTCGACATAGCGGTCGGGAAGGAACATCGCGTCGTGGTCACAGTAGAACTGGTCGACATCGCGTTCCGAGATGAAGCCGTTCTTCTGGAGCGTCAGGAAGAAATCCTGTGACAATTTCGCGTGCTCCGGACAGGTGCTGGTCCCCGAGAAGATATCGAAACTCATCTCGAGACGACGGAACGCATCCTCTATTATCTTATGGTTCTCGGCCACCACCTGCGTGGGGGTCTTGCCGTTCTGTTCGGCGTTGATGGTGATCGGGACGCCGTGTTCGTCGGTGCCGCAGATGTAGAGCACTTCGCGCTTCTTGTTGCGCAGGGAGCGGACATAGATGTCGGCGGGAAGATAGGCGCCGGCGATATGTCCCAGATGTATCGGGCCGTTCGCGTACGGGAGCGCCGAGGTGACGAGATACCGCATGAGTTCCTCCGGTTATCAAAAACGGGGGGAGTATAGTTAAAAATCGGCGGCCGTCAATGAGAGTTTTACGATGTCCGGAAGAAAGAGCAACCGGTTAGGCTGTTGAAAGAACAGGCCGAAAACCGTCTTACAGAAAAAATTCTTGCGCTTGGCGTTTTTCTGGCTAGAATCGGCCCGCTTCGTGTTTTTTTAACTAACCCTAACCCGCTATGAAAGGTGGTGAACACTGCATGAAGAGAGCGAAGATCATCGGTCCTCTTGAAGTCACGGTAACGGACGATCTGGAACGCGCCATTAAGATCCTCAAGAAAAAAATGGCACTTGAAGGTCTGTTCAAAGAGCTCAAAAAACGGCGTCATTACGAGCCGCCGAGCATCCGCGAGCGCCGCAAACGTGAAGAGGCTGAACGGCGTCGCAGAAAGAACATGCGCAAGAAACGGTTCTAAGCCGTTTTCCGTTCCCCGGCCCCTCGGGCCATTCCTGTCGGAGGTCGTTGTGCCCATTATTGCGGCGATGCTCCTGATCCTCCTGCTTTCCGCCTGTGAAGATACTTCTTTATCAAAACCTATCGCGGTCGATACCTCGCTGACCTTTCTGTCGGTCGAACAGACCGCCGTCTCCGCTGTTCCGCAGCACGCCGTGCTGTTCCTTGATGACGGGGCGGTGAACCGCACCTTCGCCGCGGCCGATACCTCGTTCGTCATGCACGAGGATGATCTGACGGCGGTGCAGGATGCGCTGGCGGCGCTCGATCTGGAGAACGACTGCCCGCCGCCGACCGGCCTGACGGGAAGCGCGCTTGTCACCTACCGGCGCGGTGCGGCGGCCGAGACCACCTGCGAGACCACGGCGCTCGACGGGGTGCTCGCGCCGCTTCTGTGGATACCCGAACGGACCGTGGCGTGGCCCTTTTCTCCGCAGAACAAGCCCCACCCGGTCGGCCATACGACGATCAGTTTTCAGGACTATTCACCGCTGGCGGGCGACGAGTATTTCCACCCCGGCGTCGATATCATCATGCCGGAGAACTCAACGGTCTACAACATCCTGCCGGGACGCGTGGTGAAATACGACTACTACAGTCTTTCGGGCGGTAGCGAAGAGAACCGGATGTATTTCGAGGTGGTGGTCGAGACACAGAACGGCCTCACCATCCAGTATCATCACATCGATCCCGACAGCGTGAGCGATGCGGTCAAAGCGGCGTTCGAGAGCGGCGAAGTGCTCCCGGTCGGCGCCGAGATCGGGCTCATCGTGTCGTGGACGGTGGTCGAGACCGGCTACAGCAACGAACTGTTCCACCATATCCATCTCAATATCTTCACCCGCGATCTCCTGCCGCTCAACGGTCTGCAACTTCTTCTGCCCCATCCCGACACCACCCCGCCGGTCATCGCATCGGTGACGCTCGTCAACGGTGCCGTTGCGTCGGTGCTCGATCCGGCGGCGCTCACCAATGATTTCCATATCGTGTTCGAAGGCTACGATATGATGGACGACAATGTCTGGCCGCTGCCGCCGCGCCGGTACACCGCGACGATCAAGGACGCGGCGGGCAAAACGCTCCTTGAGCGGAAGAGCTACGATTATCTGGCGGCGCTCTCGGCGGTCAAAGAGGACTTCGTCTGCGACTACTACCTGTGCGGTGCGGCGGGGATGGCCACGAAAGGCGATTACGGCCCGCGGACGATGTTCGTCAACATCACCGCGTTCGACGAGGCGGGCAGTGCCGCTTCTCCGGTGGCGCTCAAGACGCTCGGCACGGGGGAGAAGACCTTGACCGTGACCGCCTGCGACCAGTATGATAACTGCGCGAAGAAGAGTGTCGCGCTGACCCTGCCATGAGCGCTCCGCGTCTTATCGTCAGCCTCGGCGATGTCAACGGTATCGGCCCCGAAGTGCTCCTGAAATTCCACAAGGCGCGTCCCGATCTGCCGCTCCTCTGCGTCGGCGATCTGACGGCGCTTCTGTACTGGTCGCGCGCACTGAGCCTCCCGTATGACTTTGAGATCATCGACCTGAATATACGCTATCATCCCGAGCCGGGGAAGTGCTCCGCCGTTGCGGGCGAAGCGGCGGCCCGTGCGGTCGAGATCGCCTACCGCGAGGCGAAACGGCGCAACCTACCGCTGGTGACCTTGCCGCTTGCGAAACATGCGGTCGCGCTGAGCCGCGGCGATTTCACCGGCCACACAGAACTGCTCGCGGCGCTCGACGGCAAAAAGCCCGATGCGGTGGCGATGGTGCTCGGCGGGCCGCAGATGAACGTGCTCACCCTCACCCGGCACATACCGATCACCGCCGTTCCCGCGGCGCTCACCGTCGATCTGGTGGTGCGGCAGGTGACGCTGGCGCATGAGTGGTTCTCCCGCTGGCAGAAGCGGCCGCCCAAGATATGGCTCGCGGGGCTCAATCCGCACGCCGGCGAATCGGGCTCCATCGGCACCGAAGAGATCGCGGTGCTTACCCCGGCGCTCTTCGCGCTCAGACAGCGCGGCATCGCCGTCGAGGGGCCGTTCCCGGCCGATACGATGTTCGCCACGGGCCGCGCCGCCGGTGTCGATATCTATGTCGGGTGCTACCACGATCAGGTGCTCGGCCCGCTGAAACTGCTCCATTTCGATGAAGGGGTCAACGCGACGCTCGGCCTCTCCATCGTCCGCACGTCGCCCGATCACGGGACCGCCTTTCCGATCGCCGGGAAGAACAGCGCATCCGAAAAGAGTTTCGCCGAAGCGGTCCGCTGGGCGGTCGAATTGACGGGTGTGTCATGAGATCCATTTCCGGTGTCATCGCCACCTTGTTACTCCTCGCCGCCTTCACCGGCTGTGACAACAATGAAGAGGCATTCCCCGACGCCGCGTTCAAGGCGTGCGTCGAGAAACGACTTAAAGATTATTCGGGTTTTGACGGCAAAGACTATAAGATAGAAAATGACAACGATTTAGAAGTTATTAAGATTTTGGCCTGTGGCGGTGGAGGGATTTCTTCCATTAAGGGCTCAGAAAGGTTGCTCAATGTACAGACATTAGCTCTCAACCAGAATCAGATCGAATCGGTTGAACCGCTCCGCCATTTGAAGAAGTTGGAGCTATTGAATATTGCCACAAATAAAATCGTTGATCTGGAACCTCTAGCCGAAGCCAGCAGTTTGAGAAATATCAACATCATGGGCAACTACGTAAAAGACATATTGCCGTTAAGCCCCTTGAAAAACTTGAGAGATCTATATGTAAAAAACAACTGCATTGTAGATGCCTCGCAGTTCGATACCTTGCGTACTGCCATTCCCGAACTTTCGATCTGGGACGAAGACATTCAAGACCCTTCCCGTTGTCAGTAGGCGACAACTAATTATCTGAAAAAGAGTGATGCGTCGGGAAGCGGCGCGCGGCGCACGGCGGTATTCGGCGTCCCGATGAAGTCGATCAGCGGGCCGTCCCAGCCGGTCGTGTCGAGCGCGAAGACGTAGTACCATTCAGGGTCGATAAGAATGCTGGTCGGTTCTTCGGCCGAAACTATCTCGACCGCGTTCTGTTCGCCGGGCATCACCGTGACGGCGGCGCTTACCGGTCCCGACGGCGTTACGAGAATGACGGCGAACTGGTCGAGCTGCTGCGCTCCCTCGTCGTGACTGATGGTGAACGAGACCGTTCCATTGCTGTAGGCATAGTCGCCCACCGAAAGCGAGGGACACGGCGCCTGATAGACCCAATCGTCGAAAAGCGCCTGCCAGTAATCGGTCGAGTCGGCCGCATCGGAGGTGTGGGCGATGAGGAAGGCGAGGAAGTCCTCGGTGGTGACGGTGGTCAGATGCTTCTCTTCGAACCAGAGCTTGAGGAGCGGCAGGAATTCCATCCCGTCGAAATCGCGCCCGAGCCGCTTGTTGACCATCTCGAGGAAGGCGGAACCGTAATAGTAGGGCGACTGGAGCTGCATCCCGAGCGTCATGAAATCGAGATCCTCGTCGAACCGGAGCGCCACCGCGTCATCGGCGGTGCACAGGATGCTCGCGACCGACCGGTACTGGGCGCGGCGGTCGGCGAAATCATCGGCGCTCTCGATGGCCGCCATCAGATTATAGTTGGTGGTCCATTCGTCGAACCCTTCGGCGACCCAGAAATCGGGCCAGTCGGCGAAACGGACATTGTCGCCCCACCAGTTGTGAACGATCTCGTGGACCGTGACGAAGACCCCCGAGTCGTATTCGGCCAGCACGTCGGTCCCCATGTAGATGACCCCGACATGCTCCATGCCGCCGCCGAAATCGGGGATCGAGACGAGCCCCACCTTATCGCCGAATTCGTAGGGGCCGATATGCTCCTCCATCCAGTCGACGGTGGTGACCCCCACAGGGTATATCATCTGAAGGTTCTCTATCTCACTGGCGAATCCGGCGCCCCAGATCTCGACGCCCGACTTAGTGGTGCCCGCGCTGAAGAAAGTGTGGTCCTGCGACGCGGCGAAGGAGAGCGCATAGAACGGCATCGGGGTATCCATCACGAAATTCCACGTGGTCCCTTCGTGCGTCCCGATGACGCTGGGGCCCATCACCGCCCAGTTCTCGTCGGGGACGACGACCGACAGATCGACCTTCTCGACCGGGACATTGGCGTCGTTATCCTTGTCGGTGGTGAAGGGGCTTTGCGGGACGATGAGCCAGTAGGGGGTGAAGTAGGGTTCGGTGAAGGGGCCGACCACCGTTTCGCCCGTTCCGGAATTCAGCCACAGCCGCATTCCCATCTCGGCGCCGTAGGAGAAAGTGTAGCGCACCTCGATGGTCAGCGGATCGCCTTTGGAGAATTCGCCGGGGAAGAAGAGGGCCGTGTGCTTATCGTATTCGAACGGGACCGAAGAGCTTTCGATGTTCATCTTCTCGCCGAAGAGCTTCACGGTGTTGCCGTCGGCCGGCGCGGGGAAGGAGAGTTTTTCGATCCCGGTGATCTCGCCCATGTCCCAACCGGTGATGTCGATGGTCGCCGTCAGTTCTATCCCCTCTTTCGGGATGACCACGACCCGTTCGAAATCGCCGTCGAAGGGCGGAATGTCCTCGTCGGGCTCCTCCTCGATAAGCGCGTCGGACCCCGCGTCCTCATCGGAGGCGTCGGGCAGATCGGTCGTATCGTCGGTCACGACCGTATCGGTATCGGGGAGCGTTTTTGCCGCATCATCGCAGGCGGCAAGCAGTAGCAGACAGAACAACGCGGGCAGCAACCATTTCATCGACCACCTCCATAACGCGAAAAAACACAGGACACTATATCCCGCCCGTTACGGTAAGCAAGTGGCGTGCGCCGGTTTTATTTCGAGCGATTTCAGGGTCTTGTTTTGAGACTCACAACAAAATAGTTTGCAACCTGCCGTATTTGCTATGAAATAACTTCGACCGCGACTATTGCTTCGGCGGAGCGGTCGGTATACAATGGCTGCATGAGAAAAAAAATGAACCACCCGAGCTTCGTGCTCATTAGTATCGTCTGAAAAGGAGGAGATCATGAGAACCGTTATCCTGTTCACGATCCTGCTTTCCTGTCTGGTGGCGTGGGGTGCCGACGGCACCGACCAGAAGTCGCGTCAGTTCCTGTTCGAGCTCCGTCTCGATATGAACAGCGGCCACATGACGCCGCAGCTCATGAACACTCTGAGCCTTTCCGGCTCGACCACCTACCTGCAGCGCGAGGCGATGAAGCTGGAGCTGTTCCGGCAGTTCACCGCGCAGCTGTTCAAGGCCGACATGAAGAAGGCCATCATGAAGAAACAGATGATCGATTCTATCGCCCGCAACGGCAAAGAGGACGAACCCGATGACAGCGCCTATCAGGGCGGTGAAGAGTCGGGGAGCGGCGAAGAGACCCCGGCGGGTGTCGATGCGCGCGCCGCGGCGAAACAAGAGAACGAGCGGACGCTCATGATGGGCGGCGTGGTCAATAAGGATCAGCCGGGCGACGCCATCGACGACAGCAGTTATCAGGGCGGCGGCGATGCGGCTTCCGGCGGCGACGATCCGCGGGCCGAGATCACCAAGGCGGCCAAGAAAGAGAAAGCGCGCGCCAACATCCAGGACAAAGTGAGCGACGGCGGCCTGTGGAACGATACTCTTGACGATTCGGACTATCAGCCTGCGGGCGGTGCGCAGGGCGGCGCCAACGGTTCCTACCGTGCGGTGAACCCGGCGATCCGGATGATGCCGCAGGAGCTTCTGCGCGAGGTCCAGAAGGTGCGCATCATGGGACGGACCACCCTTCCCGATGATCCTTACCGCGACAGCAACTGATCGATCCCTTCGCGATAGCGCCGTTTTTCGCCGCGCTTGACGCGACCGTAACTTTTCGTAGAATGGCCCTATGAGAACGCTGTCATTCATCGCTGTCTTTCTCTTTTCCCTAACGCTCGCGGCGGAGGAAAAAGAACTCTGGCGCGCCGTGATACCGCCCTATCTGCTGCGCGATGCGGCGCCGGTGCTGACCACACTCGACATCGTTTCGGTAGCGGAGGAGGAGGGCGATACGGTCCTCTATATCTGGGAGACGGCGCAGCGGGCGGCGCTCCTTGCCGATACGGCGCGGTCGCTCACCACGCGGCGGTTGCTGCTCGACGGAGCGCCCGCCTACCGCACCCTCGATGAAATGACCGCCGCGCTCCACGCCATCGAACAGAAGATACCGGACCGCGCGAAGATCTATACCGTTGGGTCGTCGGTCGAAGGACGCGACATTCTTGCGCTCAAGATATCGACCAGCCCCGCCGAGAACCTGCCGGAAAAACCGGAGATAGTGTTCGTCGGCCTCCATCATGCCCGTGAATGGATATCGGGCGAGGTGACGCTGCGCATCGCCGAATTCATCGCCGATCATGTGGACGATATGCCGCGCATCGGGTCGATCGTCGCGGCGACCGAGCTCTGGTTCATCCCGGTGATCAATCCCGACGGCTATCTCTACACCCACACCACCGACCGGATGTGGCGCCATAACCGGCGGCCCAACGGCGACGGGAGCTTCGGCGTCGATCTGAACCGCAATTACGACGCGGCGTGGGTGGAGAACGGCACCGCCCACGGCACCGCTCCGTTCAGCGAACCGGAGACCCGGGCGCTGCGCGATCTGATCGTCACGCCCGACGGCGGCACGGCGCTCACCGACGGACCGCGCGGACTCATCAGCTATCACAGCTTCAGTCAGTTCATCCTCTATCCGTGGTCGTCGGTATCCGATCCGGCGCCGACGGCGACCCTCATGCGGACGACCGCCGATAAGATGGTCGACCTCATCCTTTCGGTCGACGGGGCCGACTACATCGCCAAGCAGGCCTATCTGCTCTATAGCAGTCCGATAAACGGCGAATGCGGAGAATGGTTCTACAACGCCACGGGACAGGCGACCGCCTTTCTCATAGAGTTGCGACCCGCCGCCACCGACGACACCGCCTTCGCGCTCGATCCGCTTTTCATCGAACCGACGGCGCAGGAGAATATCGCGGCGGCGCTCTATTTCGTCGAATCGATCATCTATGATGCGGTCGACATCGATACCGACGTGAACCGCAACGGCGTGGCCGATTATCTTGAGGTCCCCGACGCGTTGCTGGAGGAGCCCGACGAGACGGTAGAAGAACCGGAGGAGGAACCGCTCGAAGAGGTCGACCTCATCATGCCTGACACCGCCGACCCGCTACCCGATGCCGACACCGTCACGCCGCGGCGGCGATCCGACGACGGGTGCAGTCTCTCCCTGATCTGACCTGATAAAAAAAAGACCGCCCGAAAGCCGGGCGGCCTGAAAGATCGGAATGGGGGAACCTTACAGTTCCGCTTTGAACGAGCCGGCCGCCTTGAACGACACCGTCTTCGAGGCCTTGATCTGGATCTTCTCGCCGGTCTTCGGGTTGACACCCTTGCGGGCCTTGAGGGCGCGCTTCTTGAAAGTGCCGAAGCCGCTCAGAACGATCTTGTTCTCGGCATTGACGGTCTCTTTCACGATCTGCACGAAGGTCTCGTAGGCCGCCTTCGCCTGGTCGTTGGTCAGGGTGATCTCTTTGCCCATGTTCTCTTTGATCGCCTTGATGAAATCGTTCTTGCTGCTCGCGATGATCTTCTTGGCCATATACGCCTCCAAAGAAAAAGGATGAAGAAACAGGAAACCAACGAAGCGAGTATGCGCCGTCCCGCGGGCGAAATCAAGAAAAACGACGGCTAAAAAAAGGGTCCGCGACCAGTCCCTATCAGCAGATAACGGTGGTCCCGGCGTAACTGTTGATAAGGTCGATGGTTTTTTTCTTGGTGGCCAGCAGCAGGTCTTTTTTCTGCTGGTAGGGGAGGAAGGCCGACTTGATGCCGTTGATGCACAGATCGAGTATCCGCTGAGGCTGGAGGTTGAACAGCTGATAGGCGCGGAGATACTCGTCGGTCATGGTCGTATCGGTGATGAGGCGGTTGTCGGTGTTGAGCGTCACGCGGATGCCGAGGTCGAGATAGAACTGGAAGGGATGCTCCTCCACCTTGCCCACCGCGCCGGTCTGGGCGTTCGACGAGAGGCAGACCTCCAGCGGGATGCGATGATCGTTGACATAGTTCAGCAGATCGCCGTCCTCGCGCAGCCGTGTCCCGTGGCCGATGCGGTGCGCCCCGCAGTAGTGGAGCGCCTGATGGATGCTGTCGGGTCCGTAGGCCTCGCCGGCATGTATGGTGACATTGACGTTGTTCGACAGGATCAGCGAAAAGGCGCCGAGATGATCGCGTGCCGGATAGTTGTATTCGGCCCCCGCAAGGTCAAATCCGACCACCCCCTTGTTCTTGAAGGCGACCGCCAGTTCGGCCATCCGCAGGCTCACTTCGGGCGATATGTTGCGGATGCCGCAGATGATGACGCCGCTGGTGATGCCGAACTTCCGCTTGGCGTCGCGCAGTCCGCGCAGGACCGATTCGACGATGGCCGTGAGCGCAAGGCCTTTGTGCGTGTGGAGCACCGGCGAATAGCGCACCTCGAAGTATTCGACCCCGTCGGCGTGGCAGTCCTCGGCCAGTTCATAGGCGGCGCGGTAGAGTCCCTCTTCGTTCTGGAGCACCTTGAGCGTGATGTCGAACCCTTTGAGATAATCGGTGAGCGACGCGTGGACCTTCCCCGGCCCGATGAGTTTCTTCAGCCCCGCCACATCGGTGGCGCCGAGGTCGACCTTCTGTTTGGCGGCCAGATCGAGTATCGTTTCAAGCCGGAGCGATCCGTCGAGGTGGACGTGCAGGTCGGTCTTGGGAAGTTTGCGGAAGAATTCGCGGTCGAACGGGGTAGAGAGTTGCCGTTGCTGCATGGTCATTCCAGCGTCTTGCAGTCGACCGGGTCCATCGCCCGCAGGTCGGCATAGCCGTCAAGCGACAGCGGCTCCCCTTCGCGGATACTGCTGGAGAACAGATGGACGATGCCGTCGACCGCATCCTTTTTGAAGCAGATCTTCGATATCTCGCCGGCCGTGCGGGTCACATCGGTCATATAGAGCTTGTCGTTGTTGAGGTAGAAGACCTCCTTCTTGGTCATCGACGAACCGTCGAGCTGGAGGACGAAGGTGATCCCCTCGCCGTCCTCAAGATGCTGGGCGAAGAAGACCTGTAACAGCGGTATCTCGTGCCCGGCGCTGTTGTTGATGTTCTTCTTCATCACCCACAGGGCGCCGATGTAGACCACCTCTTCGCCCGCGTCGTCGATGTAGGTGAGCCGCCCGTCGCCGAACCGCAGGTCGCTGGTCGGGGTGCTTTCGCCGTTGATGATGCCGTAGAACTGGAACTTGACCTGCCACTGCTTCTCGACGATGCTGTCCCCATCGGTGATGTCGGGATACTCCTCGTCGGTGTAGTAGTTCTCAAGGTCGTTGAGATAATCGTATTTGCCGATGTCGTCCTTGGGTTCATTGGCGCAGGCGCCGCAGAGCAGGAGTAGCGCCGCCAGAAGCATCATCCACCGTATATTCACCGGACCCTCCATCATACCTTTCCACTAAAGACCTGCCGATTATAGCACGAACGCTCCGTTAGACAACTTTTCTGAAAGATACGAACTTCCTTCACTTTGCCGCCGCCGGCGCTATACTGTCCCGTCACTTTGCGGAGGAGGGACGTATGCTGACCAAGGGACTGCTCCTGAAACTCTTCGACGCCGCTCACATGCAGCGGTGGAACGACCGTCTGCGGCCGGTGGCGCTGTTCGAACTCGATAAACAGGCGCACAAACTCATCGCGGCGGTCCACTTCGCCCGCTATGAACAGGAGCGGCGGCCGGTCGACATGAACCGGCTCATCGAAGGGGCGCTCTGCGAGATGCTCCAGCGCGTCGTCCTCACCGACATCAAGCCGCCCGTCTTCTACCGCATCAAAGAGGATGCCGAGAAATATCGGCAACTCAACGATTGGATCTACGAACAGCTCAAAAAATACCTCTCGCCGCTGGGCGACGGGTTCGACGAACGGTTCCGCGCCTATTTCCATGAGCCGGAAGAGACCATCGAACGGCACATCCTCGGGGCGGCTCACCTCTTCGCCACGCGCTGGGAGTTCGGCCTCATCGAGCGGCTGAACATCGGCTACTTCGATGTCGAGGATATCCGCCGCACCCTCGACGAACGGCTCGCCGCCTACGGCGATCTCGCCGGGATGGAGGAGATCGCGAAACACGGCGGGAACAACAACAGCCGCCATTTCCTCGATCTCTGCGGGCAACTGCGTTTCCAGTACCGCTGGTCGAACCTCCACATGATGCCGCGCATATCGGTGCTGGGGCACATGCTGCTGGTCGCCCTCGTCTCCTATCTCCATTCGCGGGAACTCGGCGCCTGCCCGCGCCGCGAGGTCAACAACTTCCTCACCGGGCTTTATCACGATCTCCCCGAGGTGCTCACCCGCGACATCATCTCGCCGGTCAAGCGGTCGGTCGAGGGGCTTTCCGACCTCATCAAGGAATACGAAAAGGAGCAGATGGACCGCGAACTCTACAGCCTGCTGCCCGAAAAATGGCGCGACGAGTTCCGGCGCTACACCGAGGATGAGTTCTCCGACACCATCCGTAAAGGCGGCGCGTTCGTCGCGACGAGCGCCGACGAGATATCGAAGAAATACAACGACGATAAGTTCGATCCGCGCGACGGGACGCTGGTGAAGGCGGCCGACGAACTGTGCGCCTTCATTGAGGCGACCACCGCGATAAAGAACGGCAGTCACGCCGACGATTTCTACAAGGTGAAGGTGCTTCTGCGCGAGAAGTACGGCAACCGGATGATCGCCGGCATCAACATCGGCCGCATCTACGCCGATTTCGAGTAATCGCAATATGGAAGAATTCTGAGCGCTTGCTTTTTTCCTTCTTATCGGGCATACTTGCCGCATGAAGGTGAACGAACGGCTTCTTAACACCATTATCCGCCAGATCGTGGCGCTGGTCGCTCCGCGTAGGATCATCCTTTTCGGCAGCGCCGCTCGCGGTGAGATGCGCAAAGGCAGCGATATCGATCTGATGGTCGTGCTGTCCGACCGCGCCGCGAAGAAGAAAAGCGTACGGATACTCTACACCTCGCTTGAAACGGCCGGACTCCCCTTCGACATCGTGCCGGTGACTGAAGAAGAACTGGGGCGGTACGGCGATACCATCGGATTGGTGTACCGGTCGGCGCTTCGCGAGGGACGGGAACTTTATGCCGCGTAAGGAACGGGAAAAGGGTACGCCGCAGGAGTGGCTCACCTTCGCCCGGAGCGATCTCAAACTTGCAAAGGCGGGCAGGGTCGGTGGCGTTCTGCTTTCTTCTCTCTGCTTTCATGCTCAACAGGCGGCTGAAAAGGCAATAAAGGCGGTGCTGATCCTGAAGCGCATCGAATTCCCTCCGACGCACAACATCAAAGTGTTGATCGGTCTGTTGCCCGATTCGGCCGTGGTTCCCGAAAAACTTCAACAGGCGTCGCTTCTCACGATGTATGCGGTGAACACACGGTATCCGGGCGATCTCTATCATGTATCGAAGGAAGATTACGCCGAGGCGTTATCGTTGGCCGGTGCGGTCGTGCGTTGGGCTTCCGCTCAGATACGCAAGTCCGCCAAAAGCACCGTAACTAAGGGTCTTTTCTCTTGATCGCCGGCATCAACATCGGCCGTATCTACGCCGATTTCGAGTAAGAATTATCGGAACAGTCTAGGCTATTTTAAGTCTTTGACGATAACTTCAACATCGGAAGCTTCTATAATCCACCTTGCATCTTTATCGGAAATCCCACACCACTCGATCTCATGCAAAAGATGACCTGCCCGTGTTAATCGAAATTCGTCGTAACGCCAATCAACATGACCTCCGACACTCGATGGCTTGGATAACGAATAAGCATAGACAACGGGGTAATGAAAAATCAATTGTTTGTCCCCAAATCCGCTGAGTAATGTGATACTTAAACTTACACAACGGCGATGTTTCTTATGCGGCGCATCGAATTCATGAAAAGATAGTTCTTCCAGCGCTCCATCGTGTGGACAGCGGTGATCATTAAAGTTGTAGTACCATTCACTGATTGCCAAGGCAAATGCGTTGGGCGGAAAGCAATCCTGATTTCTTTTTAAATATTTATCGTATCTATCCCATGCTTTTTTCCTTTTTTCAAACTCATCATGGTCGCGTTGTTTGGAAAGAATGTAAGCCATTTTCATACCCCGCGAGAGAAATTTTTTCTCTTTGGTTTTGTCAGTATAGCATTTTGAAAAATGATTGCCAGAAAGTTTTTAGCCGAGCGGCCTGAGTTCGAACGGGCCGCGCAGGCCCATTTTGTCGCCGCCGCCGAAGAGGGCCGAAAGTATCTCCGGCTCGGCGGCGTTTTCATTAAAATCTCGGTTGCATCCGCAAAATTCATATAAAACTTGCGGATTGTTCCGCAGAAGTTATAGCCGGGAAGTCAACTATCCGAGCGGTCTCAGTTCGAAGGGACCGCGCAGGCCCATTTTGTTACGCCGATTTCGAGTAATATTTTCCGTCAGTGTTATTTACGGCACTACCGGGCAGATGACGGCGCCTTGATCGATGAAGCCTTGCGAGATGTTGCCGTCGGGTGTGTCGGTGGGATGGTAGATGATCACATTCTGCGCGCTGAGGTGCAGTTTACCGCCATCTTTCTGGGTCAGGTTCTCGGCCAGATCGACAGTGAGCTGGGGCAGGGTCTCGTTGAGCGCCACCGCATGGAGACACTTGATCGAGCCGTCGCTGTTGAGCTCGATGACCTCCAGCACGGCGGCGTCAGGGCACATGGTCAACTGCTGGCCGGTCGTGATGGCGTCGGTGACGATCAGAAGCATCCGCGGAGCGGTCAGGGCGCCGCCGTTCATCGCGTGCTGAACGACATATATCTCGCCGTCGGAGAAGCGGTAGGGGGTGACATCGTGGGTGTCGCCCGAGTTTCCTTCGATGATGACCTGCGCGCCGGTGCCGTAGCCCATCGTTCCGGTGAAGGCGGCGGTGGTCATGTAGCCTTCGGGGTGTTCGTTGAAATAGCTGTCACCCTGCGTGTCGGCGGTGTCATAGTCGAACAGAAAGTCCGACACAAAGGCGATGTTCACCGTACCGTACGGGGTGCCGTTGCCTTTCAACGGGCAGTTGGTGGTGTCGTAGCCCGAACAATCGACCTTGCACGGGGCGTTACCGAAGCCGTACTGCGAACCGAGCGCCTCACAGCTTATCGTGCCGCCGTCGCAGGTCTCGCCCGTTTCGACGGTGCCGTTGCCGCAGGAAGCAGAAGGAGCGTCGGTGTCGGAGATCGGCGTGATGTCGGTGGTGTCATCGGTCATCTCGTCGGGGGTACCGGCGGTATCCTGCACCGGTTCGTTGTCGGTCGCGGTGTCATCGGTGACGGTCTGATCATCGCCGGTGGCAAGCTCATCGACCGGCCCCTCCTCCTCGGCGGGAGCACAGGCGGTCAGACAACACAGAGATAGGGCCAACAACATAAAAATACTTGAGAACAGGCGCATGCGGATCCTCCGAATAATAAAAAAACGCTTTCTTTAGACCCATCACTTGGCTCGATAGTTTCGTGCAGAAGAAAAATAGATGTTGCTTTTCGAGAGGTCAGAGCGGTCGCAGTTCGAAGGGGCCGCGCAGGCCCATTTTGTCGCCGACGACGAAGAGGGCCGAAAGTATCTCCGGCTCGGCGGCGGCCCGCGTGAGCGCCGGTTCGATGTCATCGGCCGTCTTCACCCGGTTACCGAAGGCGGTGGCAAAGGCGTCGGCGAGCGCCGCCTCGCGGCAGACGATCATCGCCGCGTCGGCCTTCCCGAAACTGAACGAATGGCCCACCGTCCCTGACGAGGTGCAGATGCCCAGCGGCGAACACTCGGCCGGAACGACGATGCCGATCTTCTGCGACAGCGGCGAATTCCCGGCGTAGACCGCCACGGTGAGCGGGGCCGCTATCTGCGCCCAGATGTCGCCGCCGTTCTCGACCACCGCCTCGGCGCAGTTGAATTCTTCCGCCAGTTCGCGTCCCACCGCCTCCGCCACCGCCCCCGCCACCGCCGCCATCGGCCCCACTCCCGCTATCTCAGCCGCCGCCGCCATCACTCCGATGATCTCGGGGGCGTCGGCCGGGACGATGATGGGGGAGAACGATTCGAGGAAGGCGCGGTCGCGGGCTATCCAGCCGGTGAGCGTCGCCCGTAACCGCTCCACCGCCGCCCGGGCGAAGGGGAGCATCTCGGGCCGGTAGGATGCGGGATCGACCCCGATCCAGAGGTCGGTCTCTCCCACCGTCACGGTGAAGGGGCGGAACCGGTCCGCCCCTATATCGCCGCGGTAGATGCGCGGTTCGTACATATCAGTGCCCGAACGAGATGGCGAAGAGTTTGAGCGGGCACGACTTCAGGCACATCTCGCAGACGACACATTTCTCGGCGTCGAAGGCGAGTTCCCAGCCGGGGGTGCCGATGGTGAGGGCGCCGGGGAAACAGGTGGCGGTACAGGCGCCGCAGTGGATGCACTCATCCTTGCGGAAGAGTATCTTCTTATCGACCGCGTCGACCCCGACGCCGCGGTTCTTGAGGTAGTCGAGTCCCCGCGCGAGGTTCTCGGCGGTCCCGTCGAGTTCGACCAGCAGTTCGCCTCCCTTTTCGGGCGATATGGCCGCCTTGAGGATGTTTATCTTGAGGTCGTATTCCTTGATGAGAACATAGGTCACCGGCTCGTCGGCCGAGTTGAGCGGGAAGTTGAAGACAAAGCGCTTTTTCATTTGGCGCCTCCTTTTATCTCAAGTCCTTTGACGGTGGTACCGGTCGGGAACGACGCGACCGGCGCGGTGAGCGAGAACTCACCCTTCCGGAGCCACGACTGCAGTTCGAGCGCTATCTCGCGCGCCTTTTTGAGGCTGGAGAGCGGCGCGGTCTTGACGGTGCGGCCCCGTATCGCGATCTCGCCCGACTGGAGGTCGCGGTAGTTGGCGCTCCCGAGCATCGGCCGCGACGGGTCGCCGTAGTCGAAGATGGTGGTCTCTATCTCGTGGTTGCGGATGGCACACCGCGCCGCGAGATCCTCATCCAATATCGGTATCGGGATACCGATGCCGACGAACAGCGACACGCCGTATTTCTCGTAGACCGCCCCCTTGATGAAACGCGGGTCCATCGCCTTGAGGTCGCCGAGTACCGCGAGCGTCGCGGCGTTGCTCTTCGGGATCCCCTTGTCGTTCTTGAGTTTCGAGGTGTTGAACTGCGTCCCCGGCCAGACGACGAAGCCCTGCGCGCCGCAGAGGAATATCTTCGTCCCGACGCCGACGGTGCGCATATCGGGATCGTTGAGGAGCGGCGACAGTTCGCCCGATGTCGAGTAGGTGGCATTGGTCAGTTCGGGGAGCAGCACCCCCATGTAGGTGTACTTTACCGCCTTCGACGAATTGGTCGCGACGGCGTAGTTCTGATAGGCGTTGCGCGGGTTGAAAAGGAATATCTCGTTGACCGAGTTCTTGGTGATGACCGTCTCCAACTCCTTGCGCGGATAGCAGTCGGTCCCTTTGCCGCGCGCTTTGAGGACGATCTCTTTTCCCTGCACCAGCTCCTCGATGATATGGCCGCCGCCGTAGTTGGGGTTCTGCGGATGCTCGCTCGTCGCGCCGATGTAGGCGTCGACCGCCGCGACACCGCCGTAGACCGGCACGCCGTTCAAGGTTATCTCCTCCATCCGCAGTCCCGGACTCGGGTGGCCGAAGTTGATGAAGGCGCCCGACGAACACATCGGACCGAAGGTGGCGGTGGTGACCACATCGACCTTCTTCGCGATCTCGGCCGGCGTCAGTTCGGCCGCCATCTTCGAGACCTCCTCGGCGGTCAGCACCACCGCGGTCCCCTTTTTCAGCTTTTCATTGATCTCTTCGTAACTCCGTTTGACCGGCATGTTCTCCTCCGTTTATTAATGGCTTTTGCCGTTTTTTCCGAAAAATTCCTCGTGGATCGCCCGCACCGCGCTGTCGCGGTCCCTGCCGTCGACGATAAAGTAGGCGGCGACCGGGCTTGCCCCCATCGAGATCATCCGCACATTGATGGTGGCCCGCGCTATCGCCCCGAAGATGCGGCCGGCGATGCCGGGACGCACCGCCATGCTCTCGCCGACGACCGCGATGATCGCGATATCGTCGGCGAACTCCACCTCATCGACCGAGGGTATCTCCCGTAGTTTTTGTATCTCGCGGCATTTGGCCAGATCGGCGCGCGACAACAGGATATTGATGGTCGTCTGCGCCGTGATGATCGAGCGGATGTTGATCCCCGCCTCGGCGAGCCGTTCGGTCGCCCGCGCCATGATCCCCGGCTTGATGCCGACGCCGGGGCCGATGAGCTTGAGAATACCGAAGTCATCGCTGTAGGTGACGCTCTTGATCACCTCCTCGGTGCCGACGGCGGCGGGACCGACGACGGTGCAGGGATGGAGCGCGCCGTCGAAGTCGTCGATGTTGAATATCCGCACCGGGATGCCGCGCGGCTTAAGCGGTTCGACCGTCTGCGGATGGATGATGCGCGCCCCGAAGTAGGCAAGCTCGGCCGCCTCGGTGTAGCTGATGGCGGCGATGGTGCGGGCGTTGCCCACCAGTTTCGGATCGGCCGTCATGAAGCCGGGAACATCCTTCCAGAGGTCTACCGAATCGGCGCCCAGACAGGCGGCGATGCAGGCGGCCGAATAGTCCGACCCGCCGCGGCCGAGGAGCGTTATCTCACCTTTGAGCGATATGCCGTAGAAACCGGGGACGATGTATATCTTCCGTTCCGACAGCGCCTCGCGCACCCCTTTCTCGGAATCAGCGAGGTCTATCGTCGCGTTGCCGAAACGGCCGTCGGTGAGGAGCCCGATATTCTCCGGCAGCGCCTCTTCGCAGGCGATCTTACGGTGGGTGAGGACCGCGGTGAGGAGCAGCGACGAGAGCCGTTCGCCGTAGGAGAGGACCACATCGGCTGTGAATTCGGGGATGTAGCGCAGGAAGTTGACCCCCTTGAGGTACTTCTTGAGTTCGCCGATCCGCTCATCGATGCGGCGCACCGTCTCGGCGCGGGCCGCCGGGTCGGTGATGTACTCCTCGGCCGCCGCGGTGTTGAGCTGACGAAGGTTCCGGATGAGATTCGCTATCTCCTTCTCGTCGTCCTTGATGCGCAGCAGGCTGTCCCGCAGGATGTCGGTGATGCCGTACATGGCCGAGACCACCACCACCGGCGGCTCCGTATAACTATTAAGTACCGCGATAAGTTTGGCGATGTCGCCTTTGCTCTTCAGATTCGACCCGCCGAATTTTACTACTGTTCTGCCCATCGTATCCTCCACGAGATCCACAAGACAAAAAAAAGCCGCCGGCTTTCGCCGGCGGCCCCGAATATCATTCAGCGTACACGCCGTCTCTAGCCGACATCCTGCGGGACCAGCTCCCGCATGCGCATGACCATCAGGCCGCTGCAAAAAAGAGATGTGTGACTCGAAACGGACATTATGCCGCTCCCTGGTTCGTTCGTGCCGATAGTACGGATGAGGTTGAATGTTGTCAAGAATTTGTCGTAGGGGCGAATCTTGTGTTCGCCCTTTTGTCGTTTCGTTCCGTTGCTTTTTGTTCTCCCTTAGATTATAGTGGAGCGTTCATGGAGGCACCATGTCGTTCACCGAGCGGACCGCGATAATCTACGGCGAAGAACAGTTGGCGAAACTGTCGCGTTCGACCGTCGCGCTTTTTGGGCTCGGCGGTGTCGGCGCGGCGGCGGCGGTCGATCTCATCCGCTGCGGCGTGGGGAAACTCATCGTCACCGATTTCGACGCGGTGCAGGAGACCAACCTCAACCGGCTCGTCTTCGGATTCTCCGATACGGTCGGCAAGAATAAGGTGGAAGTACTCGCCGATGTCGCGCGCCGCATCAACCCGGCGGCGGAGATCGTCGGCAGCACCGTGTTCATGCGTGGCAACGATGCCGACGCCCATATTCCCGAAGCCGATGCCTACATCGACGCGATAGATTCGCTCAATCCGAAGGTGAACCTCATCATCAACCTGCTCGCGGCGAAAAAGAGCTTCATCTCGGGCTTCGGGACGGCGGGACGGCGCGATCCGACGCGGCTCATGGTTGCCGATGTCTGGAAAACGCACGGCTGTCCGCTCGCCTATCTGGTCCGTAAACGGCTCCGCGCCCGCGACATCCACGGCCGTTTCCCGGCGATCTATTCGACCGAGCCGCCGGTCGATCCGATAGAGAATCCCGATCAGAACGACGACGGTCGCGGCCGTATCCGCAAGGTACAGGGATCGACCCCCTTCGTGCCGCAGACGGCGGGGCACATCGCGGCGTGGTGGGTGGTCGAACGGCTACTGAAAAAAGCGGAGGAAAAACGGTGAGAACATACGATATCGGTCCGACGCCGTGGCGCAATTTCTATCACTTCGGCGTGCTCGACTCGACCAATGCCGAGGCGATACGGCTGATCGGGAAGGGGATATCCTCCGGCATCGTCATCGCCGACCGGCAGACCGCCGGGCGCGGTCGCGGCGAAAAAAGCTGGCACTCACCGGCGGGAAAGAATCTGTATGTATCCTTCTTTGCCAAAACGGGCCGCGAACAGGCGATGAACGCGGCAAAGATCGCGGGGCTCGCCGCCTACGACGCGGTGACCGCCGTCGTACCGGCCAAGCGGACGCTTCTCAAATGGCCGAACGATATCCTCGTCGATAAAAAGAAACTCTGCGGTATTTTAATACAGCACCTGACGCGCGGTCGCGACCTGTTCACCGTCACCGGTATCGGGCTCAACCTCACGACCCCCGGCAAAAAGGCGTTCGACTGGGCGTGGGAGCCGACCTCGCTCGAAGAGGCCTCCGGCGGCGCGGTGGAACCGAACGGGGCGTTGAAAGAACTGGTCGCGGCGCTCGCCCGTTGGCAGGAAGCGACACCTGCGGCGATCGACGCTCGTTACGAGCGACTGGTCGGCTGGATGCACGGTGCCGCGGTGGCGGGCCGTTCGGGCGGAGAGGAGGTCGCGGGAAGCATCGCCGGTTTCGGCGAAGGTCACCGCACGATCCTTGTGAAAGGAACGGACGGCGCGGAACAGGAGATATCGGCGGGAGATATAGACCGGATAACCTTTCCCGGGAGGAGAGCATGAAGAAACTTTGGCTGCTGCTGTGTCTGCCGGCACTGCTGGCGCTCGTCGTTTCGTGCGGTGAAGAGGAGCCTGAAGAGGTTGCCGATCTCGATTGGGATTACGCCGGGACCGACAACGGACAGGTGCCCGACAACGATTATTACGAACAGGAATCAGGGGAGGAGGATACGGCCGAAGAGGAGACCGGCGACGATGCGACGGCTGTTCCCGACGATACGCCGGTATGCGGCAACATGTCCATTGAAGCGGGAGAACGGTGTGATCTGGCGCCCAGCGATTGCCAGAAGATCAATCCGGGGCTTGAGGGACTTGCCAACTGCAAGACGAACTGCCTCGGCTGGACGATCAACGAATGCACCAAGAACACCGATGTCTGGGGCGTTGCGACGGTCGATTTTTACACAGAGTACATCCTTGATGACAGCCGCATCAACGACCCGAACTATCGTGAACAGGGCCTTCAGCGCCACGATGCCTTTTACGGGATGTACGGCGATAATGTGCCGTTCCCGCCCGTCGCGGCGACCGATATCTGGTCCGCCGCCTCGACCGTGCCGGCCGGTGGCGCCAACTACACGACCTTTGTTCGTCAGCACGCTTTTGTCGGTACCACGGAACTATACCCTTATATAGAACTTGAATTCCCTCCCGGTCCGGTAGCGCAGGCCGAATATTCGGTCAACAGCACCGACACCATCTTCTTCAATACGAAGATGGTCCGGGTCCGTCTGGTGGGAACATCGGGGGGATCCCCGTGCATCGTCGCAATGGGTTTCTGGGGGAGCATCCATGTCAATCAGGCGTGGCAGGCCAACCCGGTCGAGGGGGGACGGCTCGCGCTCGTTGCCGAGACCATAGAATATTATCCCCCCCGGCAACTGCCGAATCTGGCTCTTGAGGAGGGCGATCCGCTGCCCGACGACCTGCTTCAAATTATGAAGTATCCCGCGTGTCCATGACGCGGAAACCCTGTCCGAAGCGGCATCTCCGTGACCTGTTGTTGCCGTCAAAGAAATAAGCCTTGAGAAATCGGCATATTAAGCGCCGATCGAAAATCCCCAAAAAATTGACAAGCACAAAAATAGGGTTATGAATGAGGCCAGTTTTTTAGTAACTTCGATGGTTCCGGGGTTATGAGAGAGTTCGCACTCTACGCATACGTATCACTCCTGATGGTGCTTTCCATTTTCGGTGCGCACCGGTACTACATGATCTATCTCTACCGCAAATACCGGAACAAGGGCCATGTCCCCGCAAGCTCCTTTGCCGAGCTTCCGGTGGTGACGGTCCAGTTGCCGATCTTCAACGAGAAGTATGTGGTCGAGCGGTTGGTCGAGGCGGTCTCCAAGATCCGCTATCCGCGCGACCGGTTCGAGATACAGGTGCTCGATGATTCGACCGACGACACGGTCGCTATCGCTGAACGTGTCTGCGACAAGGTGCGGGAACGTGGCATTGATATCAAGTACATTCACCGCATCGACCGTACCGGGTTCAAGGCGGGGGCGCTCGAACACGGCCTTCACACGGCGCGCGGCGAATTCGTGGCGGTCTTCGACGCCGATTTCCTTCCCGACGCCGATTTCCTCGAAAAGACCATTCAGCATTTCACCGATCCGGGCGTCGGTATGGTGCAGGCCCGCTGGGATCATATCAACCGTGATTGGTCGATACTGACCGAAAGCCAGTCAATCCTGCTTGACGGCCATTTCATGATAGAGCACACGGCGCGCAACCGGAGCGGCCGCTTCTTCAACTTTAACGGTACCGCCGGCATCTGGCGCAAATCGACCATCGCCGACGCGGGCGGCTGGCAGCACGACACCCTGACCGAGGATCTCGATCTTTCCTATCGTGCTCAACTTAAGGGCTGGCGCTTCATTTATCTGCCCGAGCTGACCGTGCCGGCCGAACTGCCGGTAGAGATAGCCTCCTTCAAATCGCAGCAGTTCCGTTGGGCCAAGGGCTCCATACAGGTCTTCCTTAAGCTTTACCCGACCATACTGCGTTCGGCGGTCCCGTGGCGGGTCAAGCTTGAATCGTTCTTCCATCTCGGCGCCAACTTCGCCTATGTGCTGATGACCTTCTTCTGCCTGCTGTTGCCGATCAATATCGTGTTGCGGTTCCGGCAGGGACTGGAAGAGGTCTTTTTCTTCGACATGCCGGTCTTTATATTGGCGACCGTCTCGGTCATGATCTTCTACTTCTATTCAGAGATCGCCGTCATCAACGAGACCCGCAGTATGGCCCACCGGTCGAAATTGAGTCCGCTCATCTACCTGCCCATTACCATGGCCATCGGCATCGGTCTGACCATCAACAACGCACGGGCGGTGCTTGAGGCATTGTTCAAGAAAGAGTCGCCCTTCGTCCGGACGCCGAAATACGATGTCACCAAAAAGTGTCCCGAACAGAACCATGTTCAGAAGATATTCTGCAACGTCTACCGCTCCAAGGCGATCAATTGGGTCACCTTCGTGGAACTTTTCTTCGCCCTCTACTTCACCTACACGGTCTATTTCGCCCTCTACAGCGCCCTCTGGTTCAGCGTTCCGTTCCTGATGCTGTTCCAGTTCGGGTTCCTTTATACCTCGCTCATGACCTTGTTCGGTACCCCGCTTTCGATGCTTTCGCGGCGTCTGCGCCCGACGGTCTGAATCAGATCCGTTTCAGCGGCAGTTCCACAACATATCGGTTGAGAACGGCTCTATAGTAGCCTTTTTCAGGCTCTCCGCGTCCCGGAAGAGACGATAGAGGTAGAGCCCCTTGCCGGGCAGGGTCTCTCCTGCGCCGCTTCGGTCGCGCGCGGCGAGGATCGTGGGAAGATCATCGGGGGCGATGCGTCCCTTGGCGGCGGCGACCATAGTGCCGCAGAGGATGCGGACCATATGTTTGAGAAAGCCGTCACCGATGACGTCAATGACGATGAACGGCCCCTGTTCGTGCAGTTCAAGCTGATGGATAGTGCGTACCGTTTCCTCGATCTCGGTATTGGATGCCTGGAACGATTTGAAATCGTGCGTTCCGATGAGATGGGGGATGCAGGCACGCATCGGTGCGGTATCGAGCGGGTAGACACTCTGCCAGACGAGATGTTCGAGAAACGGGGAGAGCGCATCGGTGCGGGCTATGAGATAGCGGTACTGCTTGCCGACGACCAGCGCCCGGGCATCGCGGTACCCGTCGACCCGTTCCACCTTCATTACCCGAATGGAGCGGGGGAGGATCGAGTTGAGCCCCATCCGCATATTGTCGGTGGGCAGTTCGCGGACCGCCTTGACCGTCGCGATGAATTCTATGGCATGCACCCCCTGATCGGTGCGGCCGCACCCCGAAGGATTGGTGAACTCCTCGGTGCCGAACATGTGGACCAGCGCGTTGCGGAGCGTTTGCTGTATGGAAAGAGCATTCGCCTGTATCTGCCAACCGTGATAAGCGGCGCCGCAGAATGAGAGGTGTAGGACATACATATCAGAAATCGAAAAGAATGCCGAATTCAAAGCGACTCGAAGAGAGATCGAAACTCTTGTTGTCGCCGAAATTGTCGACCTGCTCCAGCCGGTAGTGGGCGAAGAGCGCGGTGTCTACGATGCCGGTCGCCTCGCGAAGCTTTATCGCCGTTTTGGGATCGATGAAGTTGAGGGATATCTGAATGCCGGCCGATCCGTGGAACCCGAATTTGCCGCCGTCCATGGCCAGATGGCCGTCCTCGACGATCCACCAGATATAGTAATCAAAGCCGCCGGCGATGTAGGGTCGTACCGGGAATTCATAGACCGGCCGCAGTTTCAGTTCGGCCATCAGCGGCAGTACATAGAGGTAGGTCGATTCGCTACCACGCGTACCGTCCAGTTTCATCGCGCGTCCCTTCAGTTCGACAAAACCGATGCCGGCGTGCGGGGTCAGCTTAAGGTGTTTCCCGGCCGGGATATCGATACCGGCATGCAACGTCGGGAGGAAGTTGAGATCGGAGGTAACTATCTCGGCGAACGGACTGCCGTGGGCGCTTTTGTCGATATTCGACGGATCGTAAAAGCCGCCGGCAAAGAAGAAATCGCCGTGTATCTCGGTCTTTTCCTCGTCCTTTTTCTGGTCTTCCTTTCCCGATTCTTCATCGGCGGCCTGCAGGAACGCAGGGAGTATCAGGGCGATCAGCAGCGACAGGAGCGCTGCGTGGCGCCGTGCCATGAGACGGCGGAACGGGACAAGGTATATCGCCAGAAGCGCCGCGAGCAGCAGCGGGTGAAGCATCAGCCACGCCAGAACGACCAGCGGGAACAGAAGCAGTTGTACGGCCGGACGGCCGAAGGGAACGGACGATATCCATTCGGCAAGCCGCGGGCCGTTATGGTAATAGAAAGAGATGAACGCTCTGCCGGCCGTACTTGTTGAAAGGAACGTGTCGCGCCACGCCCGGAGCACCTTGACATGGGGGTGGGCATAACTGCCGTATCCGGCGGTCGCGATGAAGCAATAGCCGCCGTCCTCGTGGCCGCCGGCACTTTTGTAATGCGTCCAGAATCCTTCGGTGGTCACCGCCGATCCGGTCGTCTCGATATAGCGGGTCGCATCGGTATTCCCCGCGAGATCCTCCGCCCAGATGCGGATCGTGTAGGCATAGGTGTCGTTGCCGGCATCGTTATTGATGATGCTGTAGCCGTTCTTGCCCTCAAGAGTGAAAGCGACGGTGTCATTGTCTCGATCTCCGGCATCGATGTGGATAGTATATTCCAACGACGCGGTTTGCTCGGATCCTTCTTTCAGGAACAAGCCGGTCACCCGTGCATGATAGGTGCCGGTGATCTCGTCCTCCGTGCCCGCAGCGTCATATTGGGGCGGGGTGACGGTGACGATAAGTTTCTTGTTGCCTCCTTCGACCGTGGCCTCCTCGGGTTCCGCCGGCGGGACATTGTCGAGCGCGACGGTAAAAGGTTCACGGGTCTCGGTCCCCGATCCATATACCGGCAAGAACCGCGCTGCCGCGAAATCGTCATCGGGCAGATCACTGTCGTCGTCAGAATCGAGGTCGGCGTCGGCATCGGCGTCGGTCGTATTGTCGTGATCGACCACCACCACCAGATTCAGCGTATACTGTCCGTCGCGTTCGGAAGGCCACTGGTTAACGGTGATCGCATCGTCGTCCGAAGGTTCCGCACCGGTGTCGACCGTTTCCTCATCGGCGATCTCCGTGTCGACGGTCGTGTCCGGCACGATATCGTTATCCGGGGGCGTGGCCGCATCATCGTCGGCGGCGACCGGGTCGTCGCTCAAAAGTGTATCGCTATCGGAAAGTAAGAGATGATAGGCGGAGGCCCCTCCGGCCAGATCGTACAGATCCGCCCCTTCCAAGGTCATCGTGTTGCCGGTCGCTTTCAGATCGCTGCCGTCGGTCTCGGTCCCGGGGATCACCGTGGTCGTTCCGCCGATAGTGACCTCCAGATAGGCCTTTTCGATACTGCCCCGATCGGGCAGGTCGAACGATATCTCTATCTGGCCGCTGTTGTTCAGATTGCGGTGATCGGGGTCAAAGGAAAGGTTCTCTATATCCTCTGCCGCGAGGGCGGTCCAGATCACCGTCAGAACGATCGAAACGATACCGTACTTCATGCGCGCTCCTTTCCAATGATGACCTCTGCGATCTGGACGCCGTTGAGGGCCGCCCCCTTGCGGATATTGTCGGCAACTACCCAAGCGACGATCCGTTGCCGATCGGTGCCGGCGCGGCCGTACCGCAGTCTGCCGACGAAGATCGTGTCTTTGCCGGCGGCATCGGCGGGCGTCGGATAAGAAAGCTGTTCAAAATCGTCCATCAGGGTGAACGCGGGCCGGGCGGATATCTCGTCACGCAGTTGCGCCAGATCGACCGGCGTTTCGAGATCGGCCGTCACCGCCTCGGCATGACCGTAAAAGACCGGCACGCGGACCGCCGTACAGTCGATGTCGAGTTCCGGCAGATCCAATATCTTACGCGATTCGTTGATCAGTTTTTTCTCTTCCTCGGTATATCCATCGGCGTGGAATTTATCGATGTGAGGTATGAGGTTGAATGCTATGCGTTGCGTGAAAACGGTCGGTTTCGCCTCGCGGCAGGCGAAGATGTCGGCGGTCTGTTTGCGTAGCTCCTCGATACCTTCCTGTCCCGCACCGCTTACACTTTGATATGTTGAAACAACCACCGAACGCAGACCGTACAGATCATTAAGCACTTTCAGATAGGGAACGAGCTGTATGGTGGAACAGTTGGGATTGGCGACGATACGCCCCTTCGGCAGTTTCTTCACCAGATGGCCGTTGACCTCGGGAACGATCAGCGGTATCTCGGACTCCATGCGGAAAGCGGCGCTTTTATCGATGACGATGGCGCCTCCGCGGGCGAAGATCGGGGCGAACTGGCGCGACACCGGCGTACCTGCGCAGAAAAACACCAGATCATGGCGCGTCGCGGCGGCGATCTGTTCGGTCAGCGGGGTGATCAATATCTCTTCTTTTTTAAACTCTACCGTGGTGCCCAGCGATCGTTCACTTGCGTAAGGGGTCAGTTTTTTCACGGGGAATTCGCGCTCTTCCAGCAGGGAGAGTATCTCGCGACCCACTGCCCCGGTCGCGCCGACCACCGCAACATCGTAATTCTTCGTCATCTTCGTCTCCATAGTCTGAACGGCGACATACTACAGAAAAGAGACCCGATATGCAACTCGCATGCCGTTTTTCTTTCTTTGTATTTTCGATTGGTTGCAATGTTCCGATACCGGACATTGCGGCATGTTGTCAGATTGGCAGGAAAAAATGTCATTGTTTTAAAAATTTGACATGTCACGCGCGAACCACTACTATGGCAATGATTTTTTCATATGTGGAGTCGCCGACAGTGACCGACAACGCACTCAAACTACCACGGCTTTTCGGCAAGTATTACCTCCTTGAACTCATCAATGTCGGCGGCATGGCCGAGGTTTTCAAGGCCAAGATGTTCGGCGTCGAAGGCTTCGAAAAGATCGTCGCGATCAAGAAGATCCTGCCCGAGGTCGCCGAGGACGGCGATTTCATACGCATGTTCATTGACGAGGCGAAGATAGCGGTCCAACTTCAGCACCCGAATATCGTCCAGATACTGGAACTTGGCAAGATCGATGACAGCTACTTTATCGCGATGGAGCTGGTCAACGGCCGCGATCTCAAGACGATCCGCAAACGGCTCAAGAAGGTCGAACTGCTGATGCCGGTCGAACAGTCGGCCCACGTCATCGCGCAGGTCTGCGACGGCCTTGATTATGCACACCGCAAGACCGACGAGAAGATGAATCCGCTCAATATCGTTCACCGCGATATATCGCCGCAGAACATCATCATCTCCTACGAAGGGACCGTCAAGCTCATCGATTTCGGCATCGCCAAGGCGAAATCGAAATCGACCAAGACGCAGGCCGGCATGCTGAAAGGCAAGTTCAGTTACATGTCGCCCGAACAGGTGAGCGCCATGCCGCTGGATCGCCGCTCCGATATATTCTCGCTGGGCGTCGTGCTTTTCGAAATGCTCACCGGCAAGCGGCTTTTCCTCGGCAAGAACGATGTCGAAACGCTTGAAAAGATACGCAAGGCCGAGGTACCGCCGCCGTCGGTGTTCAACCATGATGTGTCGCCGGAGCTCGACCGCATAGTCCTCAAGTCGCTTGCCAAGAATCGCGACGAACGCTATCAGTGGGCCAGCGAACTCGCCGAGGACCTGAAGCGATATGTCTTCTCGAGCAACCGCAAGTTCGACCGGCAGGATCTCATGAACTTCATGAGCGAGTTCTTCGCCGACGAACTGGAAGAGGATTCGACCAAGCTGGAAGAATACCGCAAACTCAAGATGCCGAAGAATCAGGCGCCGCAGATCGTCGCTCCGGCCAGAAGGTCGTCGGATGATGACGACGATGAAAGCGAAATGATCCGCCGCCCCTCTTCCGGATCGAGTTTTAAGAAAACGGTGGTGGCCCTTGCCGCGATGATACTGGTCGCGGTATTGGCGATCGTCGGCTGGATGGTGGTGCAGGAGCAAAAGAACGCCGCGACGCTTATCGTCGATTCGAACGTTTTTTCAACGTTGGTGAACCTCGATGCCAATACGATGCAGCATAAACGGTGCGAGACGCCCTGCAAACTCGAAGGGATCATGCCGGGACAGCATGAACTTGAACTGCGGAAGGACGGCTATATCACCAAGCGCGAGACGGTGACGCTCAAGGCGGGTGATACGCAGACAAAGGTGACCCAGATGTTCAAGGTGGGAGAGCAAAAGACCTTCGTCATGGTCAAATCGGAGCCCGACGGCGCGAAGATATACGTCAACGACCGTGATTCGGGCGAGGCGACCCCCGCGCTTGTGAGTGCTCCGGTCGGTATCGAGATAACGGTCCGCATCGAAAAGGATGACTTCCTCCCGGTCCAGCAGAATATCGGTATGATCCCTGCCAACGAGAACCGCGAGGTCAGTTTCATCATGAAGCCTTCGAAGGGGATAAAACTGCCGCCAACGAAAAAGGAACAGAAAAAAGAGGCGAAGGTCGAACCGAAAAAAGAGGAACAGTCCACAGAAGATATGAGATCGGATCGAGCATACCTGACCATCATCACCACGCCCGCCACCTACATTTACATCAACGAAAAATCGATACAGAGCTCGCCGCTCAACAAATACGAACTGGCACCGGGCGAATACAAAGTGCGTTTCAAGAACCAGACCTACAACATCGACAAGACCATCCCGGTCGAACTCAAGGCGGGACAGCACGAGAAGATAGTTCGGAACCTGTTCTGATCGTCTGATCATCATTAGGAGCGACCATCATGGCAAAAAAAGGACCAGAAGGGACCATGGAAAAGAAAAAGGACCGGTTGAGCAGTTCTACTTCGATGATCGGTAAGTCGGCGACGCTTGAGATCGCCGCAAAGGCAAAGGCGATGAACGAACGCGGTCTCAATGTCATCAGCTTTTCGGCGGGCGAGCCTGATTTCGACACGCCCAAGCGCATCAAGGATGCGGCGAAGAAGGCGCTGGACCTCGGTTTCACGAAGTACACCGATTCGTCGGGCATCAAGGAGCTCAAAACGGCGATCCGTCAGAAATTCCTGCGCGAGAACAACCTTCATTACGACGAGTCGAACATTGCGGTGACGCCGGGTGCGAAATATGCTATTTACGCACTGCTACAGTCGATCGTCTCTCCGGGCGATGAGGTGATCATTCCGGTTCCCTACTGGGTCAGCTATGTCAGCATGCTTAAGTTGTCGCGCGGCGTTCCGGTGTTCTGCTACCCCAAGGAGGAACATGGGTTCCGTCTCACCCTTGAGGACATCAAGCCGGTCGTCACCGATAAGACCCGCGCCATCATCATCAATACGCCCAACAATCCCACCGGTGCGGTCTACCGCGTCCATGACCTCGAGGAGATCGTCAATTACTTCGCCGAACGCGATATCTATGTCATCAGCGATGAGATATACGAACGGCTCACCTACGACACCAACGCCCATGTCTCGGCCGCCTCGGTGGTCACCGAAAAGCTGCGCCGCAATGTCATCGTCGTGAACGGATTCTCGAAGTCCTACGCGATGACCGGCTGGCGCATCGGCTATGCCGCCGGCCCGCGCGATGTCATGGACCGGATGAAGCATTTCCTTGATCACACCACCTCGAACACCAACACCATCACCCAGCACGCCGCGGTCGAGGCTTTCAGCGGACCACAGAACGACGTCGAAGCGATGGTAAGCAAGTTCGATCGCCGTCGTCGGTTCATCTACGAAGAGGTTTCCAAGATCCCACACCTCACCTGCATCAAGCCCGACGGAGCCTTCTATCTGTTCGTTAATTTTCAGAAATATCTTGGCGGGATGCTGGGCGATCGCAAGATAACCACGACGATCGATCTTGCCAACCTCATGCTCGACGAGGCGAAGATCGCGGTGGTGCCGGGTGAAGCGTTCGGTGCGCCGGGGTACATCCGTTTCTCCTACGCGACGAGCCTCGACAACATCGCCGAGGGTCTTGAGCATATGAAGCATTTTCTGAACGAGATCTCGTTCAGCGAGTAGTCTCCGGATATCGGATCTCTATTTTTTTCTTACAATTGCGGCACTGGATGACATTGGCGTGGAACAGTGGCGACAGCTGTATCGGATAGCCACAGGAACAAGAGAAACTTTCCCAACTTTCGCTTTTGCGCTCATAAACGAGCGTATCATCATCTGCTGTCCCTTTGCGAACCTGTTCGTCGTCCTGCTGGGCCACCGCAGCGGTGACCGACGGCAGGAAGAGGATACGGCCGCACCGCGGACAGGGGAGGCTGGTCTTGCCGATGGTCGGCGGTACCTTTATCCTAAGGCCGCAGGCGCAGGGAAGGAATATGAAACCGCCCACCGCCATCAAAAGGTCGCCGATATCGCGGCTCTTCTGTTTTTTGGTCGGCTCTACCGATCCATATGGCGGCTGTATCGGGCCGGGGGCGCCCTGACGCAACGGGACCGACGTCTTATCGCGGAGCATCCGTTCGGGGATGAGATCGCCACTCTTTTTGAGGTTCATAAAGGCGCTCTGATAATCGCGGAAACTCGCTCCCGAAAGCTTACGCAGTATCTGTATCCGTTCCCGGACCGGTGGATGGGTAGAACCGATAGAGAAGAGTTCTTTGTTCTCCTCGCCCGCCGCCGTCAATTCCTGCGGGTCGATGATGAACAGCGGCGCAGTGAAACGGTTATAGTTCGCAAGACTGTTCTCAGTGCCTGCGATCTTCTCCAGCGCCCCGGCGAGCCCTTCGGGATAGCGGGTGAGCCGCACCGCCGTCGCGTCGGCCAGGTATTCCCGTTTGCGCGAGATGGCAAAGTAGAATATCTTGGCAAGGAGCGGCGCAAGGAGGGCGAAGACGATGGTCGCGATGAGCAGTGCCGGATGCGATCGGCTGGCCGACCCGAGCTTGCTGCGCCGCGAACCGCCGGTGTAGGCAAGCCCGCGCAGCAATCCTTCGCTCATCATAGTGATGGAACCGAGGAGCACCCCTGAAAAGGTCATGAACAGGACATCGCGGTTCACGATGTGCGACATTTCGTGCGCCACGACGCCCTGCAGTTCATCGCGCGAAAGATTTTCCACCAGTCCGGAGGTTACCGCGATGGCCGATTTCTCGGGGCGGATGCCGGTGGCGAATGCGTTGAGCGCATCATCGGCGACGATGTATATTTCGGGCATCCGGCCGAACCCGGCCGCTATCTGCATCTCTTCGACGATATTATAAAGCTGGGGACTCGATTCCTTGGTGATCATCGTCGCGTGGCCGACCGACATGACGATATCATCGCCGGCCCAGTAGGCCACGATGCCGAGTATCGCGGTAAGCAGCATGGCCAAGCCGATGCCCCACCACGCGCCGTCAGGCGGCAGGAAAGAGGCGCCGATAAGGCCGCCGAGCGTCACCAGGACCAAGAACAGGCAGATGAATATCCAGAACGAACGTCGCTTATTGCTTTCGATGAGTTCCCACACCGCCGATGCCCCCGCCGCGCGTCGTCGCCGTTAGAATTTCACCTGCGGCGTCTCGCGCTCCTTCACGTTCTCTATCTGGAAGAACTCCGATTTTAGGAACTGGAACATCCCGGCGATGATGTTCGAGGGGAACATCTCTATCTTATTGTTGTAGAGGAGCACATCGTCGTTGTATGCCTGACGGGCGTAGGCGATGCGATTCTCGGTTGAGGTGAGTTCCTCCTGCAGGCGCAGGAAATTCTCGTTCGCCTTGAGTTCGGGATAGTTCTCGACGGTCAGCAGGAATTTCGCCATCGCGTCGGAAAGGCCCGCCTCTGCCTGTCCCACTTCGCGCGGTGAACCCGCCCCGGCACCCATAGCCTTGGCGCGCGCTTCGGTCACCCGTATGAAGGTTTCCCGTTCATGCTGCATATACCCTTTTGCCGTCTCGACAAGGTTGGGGATCAGATCGTGCCGGCGTTTGAGCTGGACATCGATCTGCGACCAGGCGTTCTTCACGCGGTTCCGCAGTCCTACCAGACCATTGTATATGCCGATGACCGCGAGGAACAAGATGACGGCAAGCGCCACCAGAATGCCGATAAAGATGAGGATCGACCACATCATGTCATTCTCCCTTGTTTATGGATATCTGGGCCGAGAACATATCTTTGACCAAAGAAACGACAGGGTTGTCATCGGTACAGCCGACGCAGGCGAGCAGCGTATGAAGTTCTCCGTTGTCGAACCAAACACCGTGTCCAGCGGGACAACGGTCGAGTGTCAGATCGGTCTGCCCCGTTCTAACGGCGGTTTTCGTCATCCGTTTGCCGCATATCGGGCATTTCCGGTTGGCCTCGTGACATGATTTCAGTGGCTCACTGAAGGCGGCGGCAAGAAAGGCCGCCCGCTCGGTCGCACCGACCATGAGTTCGAGTTCGCCAGCATCAAGCCATATGCCTCCGCAGGAAAGACAGTGGTCGATCTCTATCCCCTCAAGTTCAAGGACGACCATATCTTTTTTCACACAGACGGGACAGCGCAGCATGTGACCGTCACCCGATATCAGAGAGAAAGATTCTTTATGACCATCTTCACGATGGTCTTGAAGGTGTCGAACACCTTTTCGCCGGAGAGCGCCGAGGCAACGAATTCAGGGTATTTGGCGTTCGGATTGAACAGCTTTTTCATTTCATCGAGCGGCGCGGCATTGGGCAGGTCGAGCTTGTTGTACTGAATGACCAACGGCATTTTCTCGAACAGCACCGAATTCATGAGGAGGTTCTTCTTAAGATTGGAAAAGCTCTCGATGTTGGCATCCATACGTTCGACCTGTGCGTCGACGACAAAGACGATACCGTCGACATTCTTCAGGATGAGCTTGCGCGAGTGATCGTAGAAAACCTGACCGGGAACGGAATACAGGTGGACGCGGATGTTCATGTCGCCCACCTTGCCGATATCTACCGGCATGAAATCGAAGAAGAGCGTCCGCTCGGTCTCGGTCTTGAGCGAGATAAGGTTGCCGCGTTTGGTAGGGTCGACCTTTTTGTAGATGTATTCGATATTGGTGGTCTTGCCCGACAGACCGGCACCGTAGTAAACGATCTTGATATTGACCTCTTTGGCGATCTTGTTGATGAACGCCATAGTCTACTTGTCCTCCTTGAAGAGGTCGTCGAACTGGGCGTCCAGCGATGCCTGTATCTCATCGATATCGATGTCGGCGATCTTGACGGCGCTTGCCTCGACGAATTGGGCTACGTATCCCTTGAGTTCGGGGGCAAGTTGTTCCATCTTCATCTGAAGGTACCCGATCCGGCGCTTCTTCGGGGCGACGGCGAGCAGGAAGTAGTTCTCCTCTATCCGCTGGAACACGACGTTCTCTTCGGTCGTTTCAAACACGAGATAGGAGACCTGACCGGCGGCGAAGAGCGACGAAAGCATATCAAATGCCGTCAACGCGCCACTGGTCAAGGATCCGAGAGACTCCAGATCAAGTTTCTCGCCCGAGACCGTAGATGCCAGAATGAAGCCGTTGGTACTTTCAAAGACGATAAGCTCGGTTATGCCGAGTGATTTTTTCTTATCGGCAAGAAAGGTGTTGATCTCGTGTACGAGGTCCATGTCCGCCCCGGCTGTAAAGGTTCTTCAGAGCGATGAATAGTACCTTGCCCGGCGGCGGATTTCAATTTTTTTTATTGATATGGTACGATGAAGCGATGCTTCGGGGATGATCGATCGCTTATTCGCCGCCCTTTTTCCCGAAAAGAGCCATGAATTCGGCGAAATCGAACCCGTCACTGAATTCCTTCACCATCTTTTTGCCGTTCTTGGTGATGGTGAAATGCATTTCCCGTTTGTCTTCCGGGCCGATCGCGCGATCGACGAACCCGTGTTGTTCGAGTGCCGAAAGGGTGCGCGACATCATTGAGTAGGTGACGCCCAGTTCGTTGGCCAGATCGGTACTGCGGCGCGTCCGCCCCTCTTCAAGAATGCAGAGTACTATGGCTTCGTTAAGCAATAGCTTGTGTGCACGTGCCAGATAATTCTCAAAGGCATAGATACACTTCAGGGTCTCGGTCATCTTCACAAATTTACACAGACGTGCCATGGTCTCCTCCATTACACAGTTTCTCACATCGAAACAACACTCTTGCAGAGTATGATAAGCATAAAGCGGGCCTGAAAGTGTTCCAACTATCTGGAATTTCGGATTCTTTTGTGTCTATAAATGAAATATGGCGCTTCGAGGATGTTGCTGGAGGCGAAAAGGTCAAGACGAAATAAGAGCTTATGTCATTTTAGAGAAAATCGCGGCACGGAAAAGCCCCGGCATGCACAGGTGAAAAAACAAAGGCTGATTGCTTTTTCGGCGGGGACATGATACCGTTGCTGTGACAAAAAACGGCATCATGGAGGATGCGGTGCGATATGCCATAGGCTCTTTGCTGGTTGTGGTGTTTCTTTTTTTAGGATGTAAGCCCGATACTGAAGAAAAGGTGTATGACGCGGCGGGCTGGCTCGGCCAACCCTGCAAAGAGAACGGCACCTGTAATTCCTATTATATTTGCGAAGAGGGAACATGCATTGAACCCAACGATACGGCGACGCAGGATGACGATGGCCCGCTCTCTGCAGACGATGCGACCGTGCTTCCTGACCACGGCCAGCCTGATGAGCCGGTCGTCGAGGATGATGTGTCGGGCGCTGATGTGATCGTTGACGATCTGATCGAGGATGTCGATGCCGTCCAGCCCGATGATACCTTCGTTATTGAGGGACAATATGACCGCGAGATAGACTATGCCGCCGACATGGTGCTGTATGATGCGCAGACCATGATCCTTTCGCACACGGCGCTGGGCAAACTTACCTTTCTTTCGCTCAGGACACTCGAGACGCTCAAAGAATTGACGATCTCCGCTCCCTCCGATCTGGTCTATGAACAGAGCACCAACAATATTTACACGATCATACAGGGGACCACCGATCTGGCACGCATCAACGCCACCACCGGCGACACGACGCTGTTGCCGATCGGTATCGCGATGAACCGTCTGGCTCTCGGCCCCGAAGGGTTCCTCTTCATCGGCGGCGACAATGGGGAACACGGCATGCTGCTGGCCTACGATCTGGTGAGCACCACCCTCGCCGGTACCATCCAGACCACCTATACCACCGGCGATTTCTTTATAGCCTACGACGCCCACAACGACAGGGTACTGACGCTGCAGTTGGGCGGGAGTCCCGCTCCTTTCCACCGTTATGCGTACGATAAGTTCGGCAAGAGTTTCAGCAAGGAGACGGAGCTCGCAGAGTGCTCCAACGGCCGTTCGATAGCGTTGACCGGCGATGGCCAGCATGCCGCTTTTTCCTGCGGCGGCGGCAATCGGGAAGGCTATACCATAGTCGATTATGATCCGACCGACTTCACCGCTTCCACCGGTGAATGGCTGACCGACGCATATCCCGGCGCCGGTGCGTTCTCTCCGGACGACATCTATTTCTTTGCGACCAATATGGACAAATTGATCCAGTTCACCGTGGTCGAGCATGCGCAGGTCGATGCCTGGTCGATGGTGCGGGATCCGGGCTTGCCGCTGGAGGCGCGCACGGTGGTGGTCGATGAGGAGAAGAATCGGGTCTATATGCTATTGCACTATGCCAATAGCACCTCGAAAAGCGTTTTTACGATCCACACCTATTTCTAGCTTTGACATTCGGCGAGTTTCGCCGCGATCTCATCGAGCTGCAGGAGCAACTGATCGCCGTCCTCAGCGGTGAAGTAAAGCGGATCGATGCCGAGATAGGCTTCGGTGCACCCCGATGTGGCGCCGGTCAAACAGGCGTTCGGATCGGGGGCGGTGCCGCCGGCGCATACCAGATGGTTGAGATAATCGGGATTGACCGCTCCGCCGAAACCCACTACATAGGTCTTTACCCCCGCCGCCAGAAGTTCCTGCGCTCCGCAGGGCAACGTCGCCTTTTCGCAGGTTTCCTTACCATCGGAGAGGAGGATGACGAACTGTTTGCGTGCCGCCGGCGTCGGCGGATGGGCGACATAGAAGTCGCGTGCCGAAAGAAGAGCGCTCTTTATCGGCGTGGATTTGCAAAGTTTGGCGCTTTCCATGGTGGTGTTGATGAGTTCATCGGTATCAAAGGCGGGAGGAATGGCGATCTCCCCTTCAAGGCAATTGACATTGCTCACTTTGCTGCCGGCCTCGATCTCGGCGATGGAAAAGCACCCATCTACCGTTTTAGGGAAAAATTCAAGGCCGAAATGTATCGTGTCGGTGAATTTGTTGACGATGGCGGTGATCGCCTGCCGCGCCATATCCCACTTGGTGACACCGTTGACGGCGGTCCGCATGGAGAGGGTGCGGTCTATCGCGATAAGCACTTCCGGTTCCCAACAGACGGGGCCGTCGGCGTCGACGGGGGCGACGGTGTCGTTATCGGGAAGGACCATGTTGTCCGACGGATCCGACGGATCGGATTGATCGGTCTGATCGGTCTGATCGGTCTGATCAGGCAGGTCATCATCGAGGATCGCGATATCTGTTTCAACCGTCGTGTCTATTTCGGGCAGCGCGTCAACAATATCCATTTCAGCCGTCGTATCGACATCGACCGTTTCCTCATCCAGCAGCTCGTCGACCGGTGTGGTACAGGCGGCAACACAAAGTATTGCGCAGAACAACAGCAATACCCTGAACACGGTCATCGGTATCCTCCCCCGGCAGTTCCAGAACGAAGGAATTTTAGCGAAATATCAAAATGTTGTCAATAGAATAAATCGGCGAAGGTCAGATCTTGCCGCGCAGGAGTTCGCGCACCGTGATGCGGCCGTAATCCCAAAAGGTCCAGAAGAGGCTGCGGAAATCGAGATTGCTGAAGAGATTGTCCCAGACACCGGCCGGCAGCATCGCCGGGATGCAGCCGTGGGCATATTCGAGCATCCAGCCATCTTCGCGGATGCAGTATCCTTTCGATGAACGGGCCTTGAGTATCGCGTGGTCGCCTGGCAGGAAAACGGTCCGCTCGATGTCGCCTTCGACATAGACCCACATCTCACCCTCGACCATGAAATCGTGGACCGTCGCGAAGTAACGCCCCGAATGTCCTTCGGTGCCGATGGGGGAACCGAAGATGATGAGGTATTCGGAAAGCGACGCGTAGAGGATGGTCATCGTCCCGAGGGCGCCGTTGGCCGAGTTGAGGACCCAGCGCTGTTTCTTCTCGATGCGGCCCGGCCAGCGGGCGTCGATCATGTCGATAAGCGTCTCAAAGCGCTCTTTGCGGGACACTTTAAGCGCCGCGGCCTCGCGGGCCAGTTCATGCAGCGCCTCGGCGGTGAAGAGGTGGGACATGGGCTCCTCCCTGAGGGAATGCGGTTTGTCGACGGAATGATAGTACCGATGCCCAGGGCGTCTGGCAAGATATTTGTGAAGGGAGCGGGGTCAGTTGGGGAACAGTGCGTCCTTCTGAGCATAAACATCATCACAGGTGAAGGTGTCGAGGACCCGGACGTAGATGAAGGTGCTTTCGTCATTGAGGATCGTGCTGTCTTTCTGCCCTTTCAACGTTACATTGGTCGCGTCGACGGTGTACTGGTGATCGGTCCAGTTGACCCCGCCGGTTATCTTATCGGGGTTGGTGCCGACGCCGAACGCGCCGTCGCCGGGGAGATAGGTCCCGGTCAGTTCATGGCTAAGACGTTGGACCAGATAGAGCTGGGCGCTCCCGATAATACCTCCGGAAAAACCGAGAGTGAATGCGGGATGTCCATCCTCATCGTGGTCGAAGATGCGGGGGTCGTTGGCCGCGGTCGGCATCGCATCGGTCTCGGGATTGGTCATCTTCTGCATACCGCGCAGTTCCCACGAACGGTTCTCAACAAAGGTTATCGTGCCGCCGTTGTCGGTGACGGTGAGATCGGGTTTCGGGTTCGACAGTTCACCGGCGCGCCAGAACCAGTAGATATCACAGAATGTTTGATAGAAAACAGTATTGCCCTGCGATGTTTCATTGTCTATCTTGCAGATCTTGTTCTCTATCTTGAGTTCACCGTTCTCGACCGACACCTTGCCCAGTTTATAGCGGGTGGTGGTGGAAGGGACATTACCTATAAGCGTGGCCGTATCGCTTCTAAGAATAAGCTTTTCGGCCCAAGTTCCCACGAATGTGTCGAACAGCGGGTTCGCGTCGTCGGGCTGTTCGGTATCTTCATCTTCCATCTCGTCTATCAGTTCGTCGGTCGTTTCGTCGGGAACTATGGTCGCGTCATCCTCTACCGGCAGGGCATCATCCTGTACCGGCTCCTCTTCAGTGACGGCGGTATCGTCAACGATCTCTGCGGCATCATCGGTGATGGTATCGTCGATGATGGTGTCGTCGGTCGGGCCGTTGGTGTCGTTCGTCGTTTTGTTCGAACTATCGCTGCACGAAGCGATGGTCAGCGCGATGAGCGCCGAGAACAGGGTGGTGAAAAGTCTCATGGAATGCTCCTTCATACGATCAGTAAAGTATTTTCATGAAAAGACTGGTGCCGATAAGAAAACCGCCGCTGCGGAACCCGGGGAACCCGGGGTTGTTGGTCTGAAGTCCCTGTGCGGAGGCAAAGGGTGTGCCGGGGTTGATATAGTTGTTGGCGTCGTCCGGGAACTCGTCGACCACGCCGCCCTCATTTTCGGTACGGGTCAGATCCTTCATCGTGGTCCGGTAGAGGAGCCACTGCAGTTGCGCCTGTACGCCGCCGGCGATGGTGACCTTCTCGAACTCGAAGTATTCGGTCCAGCCGCCCGCCCAGATGAGGCGGTGGTTGTCGATGTAGGTCTCGCGTCCCGTCTGATCGGGGACCGGCGTCTGTACGAACTGGAAGTCGAAACCGACCTGCCGCTCCTCGTGTTTGAGGTGCAATCCCGCGCTGACGGTGACGGTATCGTTCCATTTATCCTGTGGTTGTTTTCCGTGTCGATTCTCATAGGTGGCCCAGTGACTCCACATGCCGCCGATGACCGGCGCGAGTTTGTAGTCGTGACCGACATTGAAAGCGTAGGAGATGCCCCAGCCGACCCGCAACGGTTCGTAGCCGTAGGTCATCGAACCGGAGCTGGCAAGGTAGTGGGGCACTTCTTTGTTAGGGTCGTTCGGGTCGTTGTCGCCATAATCCCATCCCCACACCTGTGTCTTGTTCTGGAGCTCTATCTGGCCGTTGTCCGACTGCAGGTGGACCGTGCCGGTGATGATGAGATCTTCGATGGGGTAGGCGGCGAACGAGAAGTGCGGTGAAAGCGAACCGGTCACATTGATGGAGGTGTTGAGTATCTGGAAAGCGGGGTTGGACGAATCGGGGACATAGACATCGGTCTCGGTCAGGGTATAGCTGGTGAATGAGAGACCGGCACCGAGATGAAGGTAGTCGTTGACCTTGCCGCCGAGGCCAAAGGCGATATTGAACTGCTGGGAGCGATCCTCAAGCAATTCGAAGTGAAGCGAGTTGCTGAAAAATTGTTCCCGTTCGTCGTTGTAGTAGGGCTGCTGCGTCTGGACGCTGGTGGCGGGGAGGAGCATGTAGAGGCCGAGTGTCAGCCACTCCTCAATGATGGTCTTGGTGGCACCGAGGGCGATGACCATTTTTATGTCGTCGTAGTCGTTAGCGCCCCGGTCTTTCTGCAGAAGCTCTTTTGTCGGTAACGGAGTGAATCGTTGATCACGGTAGGAAACATCGTCGCCGACATTATTTATCTCGTTGGACGCCGCCTGATATATCTCTTCGGTCACATCGTATTGAGGATCTTTTTTGAAATGATCTATAAAAAGACTTTCGACCATCATAAAAAAGCCTAATTTCGCCGAATCCTGCTGATCGACCAACAGCGACGGGTTGAAATAGGCCGCTTCGCCGCCGATGGGGATGGTGCGGGCATTGAAGGGGTTCGGACTGTCGGGGGCACCGACCAATTCGAGCAACGATGAGGCCGAAAGGGTCGCCGTCAGAAGGAGCGGGAACAGGAACGGGGAAAGTCGACGCATCGGTAGCTCCGTAAAAAAAACAGGTCCATTATCCGGCTTTTCTGCTTTCAGTCAAGGTATTTATATGTTTTTGGATGTGCGAAATCGCACGTCTGGGAGAGTGAAATTATTTTCCCTTCTTAGGCATCGGCTTGAAATCGGATCCGGTCCACTTGAAATGAAGTATCCGTTCGGGCTGGAAGATGAAAAAGGCGATGCGCGCCTCATTGTGTCCGGCGGTGAAACAGAAATAGTCGCCGAAATCCTTCGCCTCGAAGAATACCGACAGGTCCTTGAGTCCGATCTGGTAGTCGCCCGCCGTCCCTTTGAACTGAACGAGATCGAGGTCTTCGATGGTGGCCCAGATGATCCCCTTGAAATGACGTTTATTCGGGTTGCGCGGCGTTACCTGTACCTTGTAGGTCGGTACCCCTTTGAGCATCTCGGCGCCGATGACGGTGCGGAGGTATTCTTTGTCGCCGTTGCGGTCAAAGACCGGGATGCCGGGGGCCGTCTCGTGTGCGTTGTAATCATCGGGGTCGCCCGGCTTGCCGTCGACCTCGTAGGAATGGGCCTTGTATTCGAGGTCGGCGTAGAAGTCGTCGTAACGGGTGACCACCACTTTCTCGGTCTTGACCAACTCCATGTTCTCCGGTTTGTACCATTTTATCTCAAGATCACGGGTCGACTGACAGCCGGCATATTTGTCGTACATCTTCGAATATTTCTCGGTCAGCCGCGCAATGATGTCGCGTGACATTTCGGCCGTTATCTTGTCGGGAAGTGCCGGTTTCGGCGGAACGACCGGTACGGCAAGGGCATCGGTATCGGGTGTTGGGTCGGCGGCATGGAGCATCGGCAGGAAGCCGAGAATGAAAAGGATCAGAATGGTCCGCATGGTCATGCCTCTCCGTCGGCAGTTATCGACAGGAGCTATCTATCCGAAAAACGGACGATGTCAAAGAAATCAGGAACGCGAGAGCCGTGCGAGGTCGCTGAAAAAGTCGGGATAGGATTTGTCCACGCAATGGGCGCCGCGTATGTGAAGAGTTCCGTAGTGGAGCGCTGCGACGGCGGCCGCCATGGCGATGCGATGATCGCCGTGCGGATCTATCGTCACGGAGGCAGAGGGTCTTTTGGGAAGGCCATTGAGAACAAGGGTATCGCCGTCGACAGTGATGATGGCGCCGAGTTTCGCGAATTCGCGTTGGAGCACGACGGCGCGGTCGCTCTCTTTGTGGTGGAGACGTGAAACTCCGGTGAGGCGGGAGGTGCCGGGAAGAGTGAGCGCGAGAGCCGAAAGCACCGGGAAAAGATCGGGGCAGTCGGTGAGATCGGCGACGAAGGGTCGCGGGTTGCCGGTCGAAACGGTGACCGCATCGCCGTTCACCAAGACGGTCGCTCCAGCCATGCGGAAGATATCGAGCACCGCGCGGTCGGCCTGCGCCGAGTGTACATTGAGTCCGCATACCGTGACGCTTCCGGCGACCGCACCGGCGGCAAGGAGCGCCGCGGCGCTTGACCAATCGCCCTCAACACGGTAGCGGCGCGGCGTGTACCGCTGACGACCCGGTATCTCGAAGATATCGCCCTCCCGCCAGTTCACCGTGATGCCGAAATCGCGCAAAAGCGCCACCGTCATCTCGATGTAGGGACGGCTCGTCAGTCCGTTGACGGTAAGGCGCGAATCATTCGGGGCGAGCGGAAGCGCCGTGAGCAGTCCCGTCAGCGACTGAGAACTGATACTGCCGTCGACCGTCGCGACACCGCCCTGTAGCGGGCCGCTGACGATTATGGGTGCATGACCGTTGGTAGTTACACAGCGGGCGCCGAGCGCCGATATCGGATCAACGAGCATGGTGAGTGGCCGCGTCGCGAGGCTTCCGATGGCGGTGAGGGTCACCGGCCCTTTGACCAGCGCCGCGATGGGGGTGAACATACGGATGCAGAGTCCCGATTCGCCGCAGGATACCTCGTCGCGTATCGGGGAAAGGCCGCCGCGCACCGTCACGATGCCGCCGTCGACCGTTATCCGGGCGCCGAGCGCCTCGGCGACACCGATGGCGGCACGGGTATCGGCGCACCGCATATTTCCTTCAAGTACGCACTCTCCTTCGGCGAGCAGTGCCGCCGCGACGGCGCGCTGGAAATAACTTTTCGAAGAAGGGACGTTGATGATGCCCGAGACCATGGCGGGGCTGACAACGACCGTTTGGTGCTGTTCCGACATCAAGACCCCGATAAGGTGTTGGTCAGTATTTCACAAAATACATCGCAACATACCAGTAACCGCCCGACTTTGCAACTCCGGCCCCGGCATGGGTCCATCCTTTCGGTGTACCGCTGGTGTCCTGCCCCAGCATCGCCTCGCGATGTCCTTGCGTCGAATTGGCCCAGCCGCCCGATCCCCAGACGGTCTCTTGACAGGCCGATTCCCACGAAGAGCGGCTGTTGCGTTGCAGGTTCTCGCCGGCGCTCACCCAGGCGACGCCGAAGTTGTCGAGCCGCTGGCCAAAATTGATGCCGTCGGCGCTGTGGGCAAAAGTGTTGTTATCGGCCATGTAGCCGGCGTAATAAAAACCGACCTCGGCCAGTTTCGCGTCGTACACATAGTCGATCAGCCCGAGGCCCGCCTGCGACCGGAAGACATTGACCTGCTCGAAGACACAGCAGGCGTAGCGGTGGGCGTCGTCCAGTTCACAGTCGCCCGACGGCACCGCATCGTCGGGGACGACGGTCTCATCGACCAGATCCTCATCGGGGAGGACCGTGTTGTCGGCAGGGTCATCAGGGGGAATAATCGTGTCGTCGGGAATGACGGGATCGTCGATGATGGTGTCGTCGATGATAGTGTCGTCGACGATGCCTTGATCGGTCTGATCGAGATCGTAGGCGGTATCGGTCTCATCAGTTATTGCTTGTTCGTCAAGGGTGAGGTTCTCATCGGGAAGCGGTCCGTCATCGGTGTCGCCTGCACAGCCGACACCGAGGAACAGGAAAAGTATAGGGATGATGGTCCAGAGTCTCATGGTTCCCTCCGTTACAATAACGGTACGCCTTTCTCGCGGCACTGGGCCGCCATATCGGCGGGCCAGATGCCCGACTGCACTTCGCCGATGTGCGCCTTGCGCAGGTAGAACATACAAAGGCGCGACTGACCGATGCCGCCGCCGAGCGACAGCGGCAGTTCACCGGCGAGGAGTCGTTTGTGCCACCACAGTTCGCGCCGGGCGAGTGTCCCGCTCATCTCCAGCTGGCGCATCAGGGCATCGCGGTCGACCCGTATCCCCATGCTCGAAAGCTCGAAAGACCGCTCCAGTACCGGGTTCCAGACGACGATGTCGCCGTTGAGTCCGTATCTGCCGGGGGCGGTGACGGTGGTCCAGTCGTCGTAATCGGGGGCGCGGCCGTCGTGAGGTTTGCCGTCGGAGAGCGGCGCGCCGATGCCGATGACGAAGATGGCGCCGTATTCTTTCGCGGCGCGGTCCTCACGTTCCGCCGGAGGAAGATCGGGATAGGCGGTGCGGAGTTCTTCGGCATGGACGAAACGGATCCGTTCGGGGAGCAGTGGGACGATCTGCGGGAAGAGGTCGTGAACGAAATATTCGGTGCGCCGGATGGCGCCGTAGATCCGTTCGACGATGTTCTTCAGTTTCGCTTCGGTCCGTTCCTCGGCCGTTATCGCGAGTTCCCAGTCCCACTGATCGACGTAGAGGGAATGGATATTGTCGAGCTCCTCGTCGGGACGTATCGCGTTCATATCGGTGTAAAGCCCGAAACCGGTCGGGATCTCGTAGTCGGCGAGCGCCATCCGCTTCCATTTGGCGAGCGACTGGACGATCTCGGCTGTTTCGCCGGTCGCCTTGATGGGGAAACTGACGGGGCGCTCGATACCGTTGAGGTCGTCGTTGACACCGGTCCCCTGCCGCACGAACAGCGGCGCGGTCACGCGGCGGAGCCGCAGTTCGGTCGCGAGGTTCTGCTGAAAGAAATCTTTGATCTTCTTGATGGCGGCCTCGGTCTGCGTGATGTCGAGTAGCGGCCGGTAACCGGGCGGGGTGATCAGGGGACGGGCCATGGTGTTCCTCCGTTATGATGGTCTTAGGGGTTGCAGTTCGCGGTAACAGCCGAGCAGCCGCAGACCGGTGGTGGCGGCGACCGCTTGTTTGAGTGCTGCGGCGATACGCGGTTCATCGGCAGAGCCGATGAGGTCGACCAGGAACTGGTAGACACCGTTGCCGACCGGCAGCGATTCGATGCGGGTCAGATTGATATCGGCGCGGGCGAACAGCTCCAACACCGAGAAAAGCGTCCCGGCGCGGTGTTCGGTCGAGAAGGTGAGGGAACATTTGTTGCCCGGCTCTTTCGCCGGTTCACGGCCGATGAGGAGGAACCGGGTCCGGTTGGTGGCGGAGTCTTCTATCTGCTCCTTGAGTATCTCAAGTCCGTAGCGGTCGGCGCAGAGTTTTCCCGCGATGGCGGCTGCGGCGCGGGGCCGTTCCTCGGCCAGCATCCGGGCAGCACCGGCGGTGTCGTAGAAGGGTATCGCTTCAAAACGATTGCGGGCGATGAAGCCGCGGCACTGAGCGAGCGCCTGTGGATGGCTGTAAACGGCGCGGATATCGCGGTGGTCGCTTTCGGGGAGGGCGAGCAGGCAGTGAGAGACCGGCAGTTCGACCGCGCCGACGATATGCAGGTTGGTCCGGATGAGCAGTTCGTTGACCGGCACCACCATGCCGCCGAGCGAATTCTCGACCGGCACGATACCGAGGTCGAAAGTGCCTGCCGCGATGCCGTCGAAGACCTCGGCGAATTCGCGACAGGGGACCGCGACCAGTGTCGGATCCCAGGCGTCCGCCGCCTCTTCGCTGTAGGCGCCATGTTCCCCCTGAAAGCCGATGAGGGTATGCGCCGAACTCTGTATCCGTCGGCTTTCGGCGATGATGCGCCGGTACAGCTCTTCAATGAACCCGGCATCCATGAAGGGGGCGGCGGCGCGGCAGACTTGATCGATGACCGCCGCTTCACGGGCCGGATCGATGATCTGTTCCTTGGCGCGCGCCAGCATCACCGCCTGTTCCATCCGTTCATTGAGCAGTTTGACGATCCGCGCGTCGAGCCGGTCTATACGGTCGCGGAAACGATGTATGTCCATCAGGCGCTCCCTGGTTGTCCGATGATGAGCCGCCGCAATTCAGTGATGCGACGCATCAGCGCGGCGAATTGATCGACACGCAGCTGCTGATCGCGGTCGGAGAGGGCCGTGTCGGGATCGATATGCACCTCTATCTCGAGCCCGTCGGTACCCGCCGCGACCGCCGCGAGCGACATCGGTCCGACCAGTTCGAGCCGGCCGGTACCGTGCGACGGATCGACCATGACCGGCAGGTGGGTCTCGCTCTTTGCGGCCGGGACGATGGAAAGGTCGAGCGTGTTGCGGGTATAGGTCTCGAAGGTACGGATACCCCGCTCGCAGAGGATGACGTCGGGGTTCCCTTCGGCGAGGATATATTCGGCGCAGTTGAGCCATTCCTCAAGGGTAGAGTACATGCCGCGCTTGAGCAGGACCGGTTTTTTCGCGCGGCCCACTTCGCGCAGCAGGGTGAAATTCTGCATGTTGCGCGCACCGATCTGAAGGACATCGGCATATTCGCTGACCCACGGGACATCGCGCGGATCGACCACCTCGGTGACTATCGGCAGGCCGGTCTCGCGCCGCGCCATCTCGAGGATGCGCAGACCCTTGAGGCCGAGTCCCTGGAAGGCGTAGGGGGAAGTGCGCGGTTTGAAGGCGCCGCCGCGCAGCATCGTAGCGCCCGCCTCTTTGACCGCGACGGCGGTGGCGAGCATCTGGTGTTCGCTTTCCACCGAACAGGGACCTGCGATGATCACCAGGTCGCGTCCTATGGTGACCGGGCCGACCGTTATCTCGGTACGCGTTTCTTTCACCGAACGGGCGGCGAGTTTAAGTCCCTTCATGGCCGCTCCGGAAGGGGTAGAGTTGGGCCGCCTTCTCGGCCGAGACGGTGATCCCCTGTATCAGCGCCGAGCTGAACCCTTCGTGCTCCATCCGGTTGAGCCCCGCGATGGTGCAGCCCCGCGGCGTGGCGACCTTGTCTATCTCGTGTTCGGGATGCGTCCCCATAGCCAGAAGAAGGGCGGCGGCCCCTTTTGCCGTTTGAGCGGCGAGCGTCAGCGCTTCGTCGGCATGGATCCCTATCTCAATGCCGCCCTGCGAGGCGGCGCGTACCGCCCGCAGGAAGAAAGCGACGCCGCAGGCACACAGCGCAGTGGCCGCCGTCATCTCCTCTTCGCGGAGTATCTGTACCCGTCCCACCGCCTCGAAGATCCGTGCGGTCGCGGCAAGCGCCGGATCGTGGCCTTCGAGAGCCGCGATGCAGGTCATCGATTCGCCGACCGTGACGGCTATGTTGGGCATGGCGCGGACCACCGGGATCTTCGTGCCGATACGTGCGGCTATCCGTTCGATGGGGACGCCGGTGACCAGCGAGATGAGGAGATGCCGTTTCGGCTTCAGGATAGGAGCTATTTCGTCGAGCAGGCCGTTAAGTTGACCCGGTTCCACGGTAATGATGATGATATCGGCCTCCGCCGCGGCGGTCCGATTGTCGGCCGTTATCCGGAATCCTTTCCGCTCCATCGCCTCAAGAAGATGCCGCCGACGGCGCGTCAGGGTTATCCCGTCGGCGGCGAAGCGCTGGGAGCGCACGAGTCCCTCGGCAAGGGCGGTCCCGATGTTACCGGCGCCGAGGATGGCGATGGTGGAAAGTTTCTTAGTGGGCATAAGCTTCTCGTATCATTGGCGGTTGGTCCGTTTCAGACGGCGGTGTATAAGGACGATGAGCGCCGCGCCCAGAGCCCCCAGCAGCACGACCGAAAGCCAGCCGCGGGAGGAGGGTTCGGGCTCGACGATGGCGCAGCCGCAACCGCCGGTATCATCGTCGCCGATCATGACGCAGTTCGGATCGGCCGGATCGCAGGCGTAGATGAACTCTTTCGAACTGACCGGCAGTTCGATGATGTTCTTGGTCGCCGAAAGCTTGACCCCGGCGTTGGGGATGAGCACCTTCGCCTTTTCATCGGGATCCAGTGCGAAGGTACAGGTCAGGAGCAGATATTTCTCGGCTCCCTTCTCGATATCGAGCGTGAGGCCGCTGAAGACCGCCTCGGTCGGGCTGCTGAATGAGGATATCTCGCCCAGCAGTTTATCGCCGAGTTTGGTGTGCGGTTCGGCATCCTTGTCGACATCCTCGTAGAGGCGGAGTTTCGTGATACCCTTGCCGAGCTGGGCATAATCGCCGTCCGGTATCTTCACGGTGATGGCGGTGATGCCGTTGGCGCCGTCAAGCGCCTTGGCGCGGAGGTGGAGCACCGAGACCTCCGTGTTGAGTTTGTCGACCGGCGGCACCGGCGGGTCCATGGACGATTTGGTGAATATGAAATAGCCGCTGGTCGGTTCGGGCATATAGGTGACGAACGTTATCTTGTCGCCGGTGACCACCGGAGTGCCCGCGTCGGCGATGAGAAGCGAATCCTTGTTCTCGATGGAGGCATAGAAGGTGCTCTTCTGATCGACCTGCGCTCCGCTGTAAGAGATATCGGCAAGGATGAGGAAATAGTGCAGGGTGTCGGCGGCAAAATAAGAGTCTGCGCTGGAAAGGACGAAAGCGGCGCTCCCCGCTTCGGGGTCGACCGGTGAGCCGAGCTGTTTCTCGCCCGCGTCGGCGATGCCGTTGCCGTTCTCATCATAGATAAGCCGCAGTGAGTTCACGAGTATGGCGGTATCGTCCGAGGTGATGCGGACATAGAGCCGCTTGAATTGATAGTATGAGGTCGCGGAGGCGCCGGTACCCTTGAGGGTGAACTGGCCGAGCGTGAGGGCCGGAGAGGTGGGCGGTATGATGATCGGCGAGTCGCTTTTGGGCGAATTGGTCCCCTCGGCGTATTCGACGGCGATATTGGTGGTGAGCGGCTTGGTCTGATCGTCGTCGGGCGTTTCGCCGTCACGCAGGTTGCCGCCGCACTTGACCGGATCGGGGCTCTCGCACTCCTCTTTGACCGGACAGGTCATGAAGCGCACTTTCTGGGGTACCGCCGAGTTGGAATAGTAGCCGACCCCGCCCACGTCGCTGATGACGGCGGTGTTGTCGATGACGGTGTTCTTCGGAAGTCCCGCCTTGGGCTGAACGAGGAACCGGACGAGCACGGTGTTGGCACAGAGGCCGGTCGCCTTTTCACAAGGGACCATTTCTCCGGCCACTTCGAAGGGGGATGCCAACGGGAAGGTGCCGCCCTCGCCGTCGGGTATCGTGGTCCAGTTGATGCCGTCGCCCGCTTCGTTGAACATATTGGCCATCTCGGTCGAACCGGGGACATAATCGACCAGCGACGGCAGGGTGTCCTGTACCGTCACGTTCTTGGCCAGATTCTCGCCCCAGTTTTGCACCTTGACAAGGTAGTAGAAGGCGCGGTCGTCGCAGATGCGGTCGACGGTGTCGCCGCACGAACAGCTGTTCTTCTCGCGTCCCTGCGGCATGAGTGTGGTCGATGCCGATTCGGGTATGTCGAATTTCGGCGCTTTGGTGTCGAGGCTCACGATCATCAGGTTGGTGAAGACGGTGTCCTGATTGGCGCCGACCTGGAATTCGAGATCCTTGTCGCCGATGGCGAGATGTCCGGGATAGGTCGTGTTGTTGAGGATGAAGGTGTCGACGTCGATCGCCCATTCCATAAGGGGCAGATCGGGGGTCGCTGAATTGCCGCCGACGCCGCCGATGCAGTAAGGCTGAGTCTCGGCCGTCGCGTCCCACGGATAGAAACTCGATATCGAGTTATAGACCTCGTAGTAGTTGTCGACCGGCGGATTGCAGACATTGGTCAGCGGCGTGTAGGAAAGCGACGGATCGCCGCGCAGTTGCAGTCCCTCGAGGCTCGGGTCGTCGATGTACAGGCCCGGATCGCCTTCAGCGACCATCAAAGAGACGCGGACCGACGGATCGTCGGGGAATTCGAAACCGCTGACGAAGATCGAGGAGGTGAAATACTGGTAGAAGTTGAAACCGTTGTAGACATAGATCTTCTTGGGTTTTATCTTCGCCGAGGTATACACGAAGAAAAGCGACCAGTTGCTGATCATCATCGTCGTCTTATAGAAGGGGTCGCCGGTATAACAGCTGAGCCCCGATACCTTGTATGCCCCTTCGTATGCCTTGCCGTCCTCGGTCATGCCGGCGTCGCGTGCCTTCTGAAGGACCGTGTTGAAGAAGTCGGTCACCTCGACGCGATAGGTATAGACGCCGCCGCGGTAGCCCTGCAGTTCGAATTCGTGGATGGCGCTCTCGAACTCGAAGTTCTGCGCCGCACCGATGACATAGGCCTGCGAGCCGTTGATCTCACGCGTCTCGGCGACCGTCCCGTCGACGCTGTTGGTGAAGGAGAGGGTGACGGTGTTGTCGGTCGGGGTGGTGTACTGCTGGTTCGAAGTGGCGCCCGGGTTGTCGGGGGAGTGGGCCGTGGTCCAGACAAGGAACGCGTCGGTCACCACCGCGTCGTCGGGGATGCTGTTGGTGAAGAGGGTGTAGATGCTTTCGGTGAGACACCCGTCGGCCTGCGGGTTGCCGGTGCTCCCGTTGGGGTTGCCCGATGCGGAGCGGGAAAGCATCGTGCGGTGCATGATGAAGTAGTCGCGGGAGCCTTCTTCCCATTTGAGTTCACGGCCGCCCGATTGAGAGACCTCGGGGCCGATCGCTTTGCCGGGAAGCGGCGCCGCCATCAGGAGCGCCGTCATCAGGCAGACGATGGAGACGATGATCGTGCGTATATAGTTCATGATCCCCTCCTTATTCATGTCCGCCGCAGACGAATACGTCCGCGCCGGTCGCATCGGTCGTTTTCACGCAGGAGCGGCCCGTGCCGCACGGCTTCTTGTCGGCCTCGTCGGTCTGTAGGGTGCACTTGTTCAGACAGACGCAGAACCCGTTGTTCCCCGCCTGCAGGAACTGCCGCGCCTCGCCGGGAAGGCAGAGCGCTTCGGTGCATTCGCCTGCCGTGGCCACCGCCGAGAAGGGGGCCCAGAGCCAAACGCCGCCGATGCAGAGCCGCCGCACGTTACTGTTCTGCGGCGCCGGTACCGGCGCGCCGGTCCAGGCATCGTAGTCGGCCTTGGTGCAGACATCGTTGCGGTCGACCGAGCACTGGCAGTCGGGATTGTTGGCAAAACCGCTGGTCACGTCACCAGGGTCGCCCGAATCGGGCTGTTCCAGATCGGGTTGGGCGTAGTCGTAGTCGGGAGTCTCCTCCTTTTCGACGCACCCCGAGACATCCCAGGTGCAGTCGGCGGCGCAGAGGGCATTGCCCCCTTCATAGAGCGCGGCATCGACATCGACGCATTTCTTCATCACGCCGTCGCACTCTTCTCCTGCCTCGACGATCTTGTTGCCGCAGGTGGCGCCGCTCTCATCGGGGTTGCCGGCGGTATCGTCATCGCCGGTCCCGGCGGTGTCGGTGGTCGCCTCGTTGTCGGTGAGCGGGTCATCCTCTTCCGAGCCGCAACCGATGGCGGCGAACGCCAGCAGAAGGACCGTCGTCAACAGCGTTACCGTGAACCATTCCCGTTTCATAAGAACCTCCGTCATATTATTTGCTTACGTTGACCGAATCTATCCAGGCGCCCCATTTCTTGTCCCAACTGTCGTCGCACAGGAAGCGGAAGGCGACCCCGACCGTCGTCCCGGCATAATCGCCGAGGTCAATGGTGTAGGTGATGTAGGTCTGGGTGCTGTCGTAACCGGTGATACCCTGATGAGCCCCTCCGGCGAAGGTGCCGATATAGGTCGCCGGGTTGGCCGATATATCGCCGACCGGGACCGGTGTGGCGTTCGCCCGCGTGCCGGTCGCCGTATCCCACAGCAGTATCTCGACCCCGTCTTGATCATCGTCGTAGGTCGACGACATGACGGCGAATTCCATGAGTGCCGATGCGCCCGTCGGCAACGTGGTCAGGTCCAGACCGGTGACCGTGTAGAGCCAGGAATCGAGGTTGTTCTGGTAGTAGTCCATACCGTCGAGCGTTATCTCGTAACGGCCCGCGGTGGTGTTGAGTATCCAGCCCGGGTCATCGCCCTGATCGTCGACCGCCCAGAGGCCGTCGTCGGTCGAGAAGTCGCTCGCGATCACTACGACGTTCTCCTTGGTGGTGAACTGTGAAAGAATGAAACCGTCCGCATCGTCATCGGCCAGTACGAGGCCCGATGCGTTCTTGACGCCGGCCGTACCGCCCGCCGCGACGCTTATCTCATAGGTGGTCTCGTAGGCGTAGTCGGCGGCGATGAGCGCCGTCTTGGTGGCGGCGTCGTAGGTCACCGTCGGCGCCGGGGTCAGGGCGAGCCGCGAGGCGCCGACGACCCGTTTGACCGTTATCTTGGTCGCGTTGATGGTGGTTGGGTCCATCTTTTGGCTGAACTCGACGCGCGCCTCCTGTATCATCGGCTGGTCGATCCCGGTCGGGAAGAACTCGACGATGGTCGGCGCCGTGGTGTAGACGGTGGTGAAGGTGAGCGTCTCGTCGGCCATGACGTTGCCCTTCAGGTCCTCCGCACCGACGACGAGGACCGAATAATCGGTGCCGGCGATGAGGGTGCTTGCCGGTATCGTAAAGGTCGCGCTGACCGACGATCCGCTCGGCGGGATGAGCGGCAAGGTGACATTGCCGGGATTCAACACCGCCGCGAGATCGTCCTGTACGACCGCTTCGTTGAAGTACACCATCAGCTGTTCGGTATCGATCGCGACATTGGCGCCGCCATCGGTCGGAACACTGGTCGATATGTACGGGGCCATCAATGTTTCAAAGGTTATGATCTCGGGCTTGGGGGCCTGCATGGTACCGTTATTGAGCGTCGCACCGTTGGCGCCGAGCACCGAATTGAGCATCCGCAGACGGTAGGTCGTCGCCTTCTTGAGCGGCGCGTTGAACGGGATGGTCAGCGTGAAGGCGACCGTATCGTAGGTCGCGTTGTCGGCGTCCATATCGATATCTTCCCAGGTGTCGGCGCCGATCTGTTCGGCGAGGATGATGTTCGAATTGACCCGCAGCGAATCGAGCTGCATCGCCATGCTGAAGGTGATGACGAGCGGTCCGGCGATCGCCGCATCGGTCTCGTTCTTGGCCGGGTTGGAGGTGACCACTACCGGGTAACCTGTCGGCGGGGTGTCGTTGTCGGGCATGACGGTGTCCTGTTCCGGCAGGACGGTGTCGGTCGCGGTATCGGTAACGGTATCGGGTTCCTGCTCGGTGGTCGCATCGGCCGCTTCGTCGCTGGTCCCGTCGGTCGCGGCGTCGCCATCGTTCGCGGTATCGGTACCGCCGATGGGGACGCAGGTATAGGTGATCTTGCTGCAGTAGTAGTTGTCGGGACATTCCTCATCGGTGGTGCACGATGTAGTGCCGGCCGTGTCGTCGTCGGTCAAGCCGATCCCCTCTTCTTCCATCGTCGTGCAGGCGCCGACGAACAGCAGGGTGATGATACCGGCGAGCCACAGAGTGATGTTCTTGATCATGCTATCCTCCCTTCCCTAGTAAACAATGGAACAGCCGCAGCCATCGTCCTTTTTCCCCTTCGGCTCCTCGTCGGTAAGCGGCGCGATGCTGTCGCTGTCGTCCGTCGGGTCGTCGGGGATGATGGCATCGGTGTTGGTATCGTCGTTCTGCGCGGTATCGGTGACCGTTTCGTCGGGGAGCGTTCCTTCGTTCTGCGTTTCGTCGGTGGCGATATCGTCGGTGAAAGGATCATCGTTCTGCATATCGTCGGAGAGGGTCGTATCGTCGGTCACCGGTTCGTCGTCGGGAGTTTCACCGGAGACCAGGCACTGGAAGCCTTTCGCCGTATAGCCTTCATCGCAGGCGCAGAAGGGTCCGAGTCCCTCATCCTGACAGGTGCCGTGACCCGAACAGCTCGTCTCGTCGCAGGAAGAGACCAGCGGATATATCTTATAGTTGAGTTTATAGTTCGGCGTGAAGGTGATGTTGCTCGAATGGACCGGTCCGATGGCGGCGAGCAGGAAGTAGCCGTCGTACTGCCCCTCCCAGCCGAAATTGAAATGGAAATAGAAGGTCTCGGGGAGATCGCCCGGTGCGCCGCGGTTCTCATAGCCGTCGCAGACAAAGCCGTGTCCTGCCGGCTTGAGGGCGTTGAACTGGACCGGCCGGTTGACGTAGAGCTCCGGTATCCCCTCATCAGGGATGCTGTCGAGTTCGTCGCGTACCGCTACCGCCGTTTCTTTCCATGCCTCGGCGCCGAAGTAGGTGTCGATGTATTCAGAATTGTAGCGGAAATACTGCGTAAGCGCCGGGGTGATGTCGCCCTGATAGGCGAGCGACGGGCTGTCATCGCCGGCATGGTAGCGCATGTTCATCGCCACACCGACATGATAGAGCATCGTCGCCACCGCGTCGATCTGATCGACCGGAGAGTTCTCATCGAGCGCGAGCGGCATCAGATCCCAGCGGTATTCGGTATTCTCGTAATCGATACCCTCATAGGTGCCGGCCCCGTGGCGCGGATGTTCCCAGTACCACAGTATCTGGCCGGTCGACATGGCGGCACAGCCGACATGTGTCGGCGATCCCCCTTCGAGCGGCGTGAATTTATTGTAGGGCGCATCCTGTCCCCAGGTGTTGGGGATCCCATTGCGGCCCAGGAGCGGTCCGACCGATTCGACCGGCGGCGGCAAGGGCATGCCGCCGCTATCATTCGTAAAGATCCGCCAATCGCGGTGCGGCTGCAGCATGGTCGATCTCGTGGCGACATGGGTCGATAAGGCATTGATAAGAGGAGCCAGGCGTGGCTCGGCGTGCGGTGACCGACCGTACCCGTAAGCAAGCACCGGGCTGAGGATGTCGGAGCCCGACACGATGACCCACCCGGTACCGGGGCGTTCGACCGCATAAAGCCGGACCGCGCCATCGACCGAAAGAGGGGTGACCGTCAGCGCCGTACTGCCGGGTATCCAGCGGTCGGCGACCCGGAGGGCCGTTTTTTCAGAGACCGTCGCCGCTGTGGCGAGCGACCCGGTAAGCACCAGAAGCAGGACCAGAAGAAATCGCACCGTAGCCTCCCTTGGCTGATCGTACCTTTCCAGAATAGGTAAATAGTAGGGGTACTGCGTCCAACCTTTTCGGGAATTAGCGGAAGGGGGACCGGACCCCGCCGGAGAAGAGGGCAACTAACTGTTTCAATTGTTCATATCGGCGGAATAGGTCGGAGAAAAAAGAGTGAGGCTGGTCACCCGGGAACGCGTCCCACCTTATCGGCGGAGACCAAAGACCGGCGGTATTCGGAAGGCGTCATGCCGGTCACCTTCTTGAAAATATTATTGAAATTCGACTTGCTGTTAAATCCGGCCTCAAACGCGAGGAAAAGAACACTTTTTTCGGGGTCGGCGTCGGCAAGAAGCTGTTTGACCTCCGCTACCCGGTAGTCGTTGACGAAGGAATAAAAGTTTCGGTTCAGCCCACCATTGAGCACCTGCGAGAGGTGATGATAAGAGATGTTGAGGGCATCGGCTACCTGCTGAAGCGTCAGGGTGCTGTCACGGTAGGGTTTTTCCTTTTCCATATATATAAGAAGTCGCCGCTTGAACTCATCGAGCATCGAGGCGCTGATCCCCGACTTCTCGTATTTCTGCTCCGTCGGTTTCTCGCTTTCCGGTTCCGGCCCTTCAAGCACCCGTCGCATCGTACGACTTTGAGTGAATATCTCGGGCTGACGCATCGCGAAGTATCCGATGCTGTATATCCAGATGATCGTCAGGAAGAACGATATCCGGGTGGTGTTCTTGTCAAGGCCGTGGATGCCGGTGATGTGAAGGATATACGATATCGTCATCGCGCTCAAGGTGATGAGATTGAAGGCGATGACCGCCTTGAGCCAGACCAGTTTCCGCTCCTCTATCTCGGAAAAGAATTCCTCGATCTGTTCGGAGTAGCGCTTCAGGAGCAAAAGGGCGAGCACCATATACACCAGATACTGTCCCAACTTGGCCCCATAGATGAGCATCTGATAGATATCGTGGCTGGTGCCGTGGGCAAGAAAGTTCTCGTAAAAGGAGAGCTTTTCGGCGCCGCTCTCGAAATAGAAGGGGGTCAGCTTGACGAGGTACAGCCCGAACGGAAGAAAATGAAGAAGATCCTTTCTGCGGAACTCCTCGATATCGGAAGTGAGCGCCGCGACGTAGAAATAGATGAGCGGGCCATAGAGGAAACTGAACGAGGTGGTCGAGAGGATGAGGTGCGGGAACTGCCGGAACAGGCCGAGTTCCATGCAGAAAAGCACCACAAGATTGACCGAGAACAGGGCAAGCAGCAGAGCAAGGATACGGTTGGAGAAGAGGTTCTCCTTACGGACGGCGAGCACCGCGACCAGAAAGAGCCCCTGCAAGGCTCCCATGATATAAATGGCTGCGAAAATATCGTTCATGTCCATCCAGCGCAGATACCGGGCGATTATAGATAGGTGTTCTTAAGAAAGCAAAGATTTCGTGCTTACGGCCGTGGACCGTCGGTCGGAAGCCCGCAGGCGGGGGTCGTGACCGGCAACGGGACGCTGCGCGGGAGAAGTCCGACACCGTCGCACTGTTCGCCGCGCAGGGTCGCTATCGCCTGATAGAGCGCCTCTTCGGTCTGGAGACCGACCAGCCGCGCCACCTCGTTGCGCTGGGTATCGAAAAGTATGAATGTCGGGACGCCGATGATGCGGTGGGCGGCGACATAGTTGCGATTCTCCGGCTGGGAGATATCGACCTTGCGGAGCGTCACCTTATTGCCGTCACACCGTTCGAATATCCGCGCTACAATGGGTTCCATCTTCTTGCAGACGGGACACTCCCCGCTGTAGAATTCGACCAGCGCCCGAAGCCCGTCGGGGA